>Ga0163154_10004024_pt1 | contig 19699 bp, 19 predicted proteins | sample OliLakLV19MP9P1_FD_148649 | JGI IMG/M metagenome (GOLD analysis project Ga0163154, IMG submission 148649) | Freshwater microbial mat bacterial communities from Lake Vanda, McMurdo Dry Valleys, Antarctica - Oligotrophic Lake LV.19.MP9.P1 | ecosystem: Environmental > Aquatic > Freshwater > Lake >...
TTCTTTTTTCCATAACAGAACCTTGAGTAACATCTTTATCATCTATGGAAGTGAAACCAACAACTGATTTAGTTGAAGCTGAGCCATTTTGCTTGATCCAAAAACCCTTCAAGGTGGTATTTTCTTTTCCATTATTAGTAATTTGAAGATAGGAAACTGGGACAGAACCGTTGGCTTTGGTATTTCCTCCAAACAACAAGGGTACAGAAGTCACGCTAAGAGTTGAGGCAGAATTTACCACACTTTTCTTTGAATCAATGACCAGTTCTCCGGAAGCAATTTCTTTTTTAGAAGTAGCTTTTGAACTTAGAACTATCACTTCATGTGTGCCGTAAGGTAAATTTTTAGAGATTTTAACTTTCCACATATCATTTCTCACCCTAACTTCTTTTTTATAGAAAGTTTTTCCGCTTCCTTCTTTTTTGACAATTACCTGAATAGTTTTTGTACCAGTAGCTGTTCCAGAAAGAGTCGGTTTTTTTGAAGTAGTGCTAAGAGATTGAGGATTGATAGTTCCGCTGATAGTTTGTTCTAAAACATTGCCTGATGAAGCCTCAGCTGTTTTTATGGAATCAGATGCCAAGTATGGCAAGAATAGAACGGTTAGCACTAAGAATATATTTATCTTTTTCATATGTATATTTTATTAAATATTATTAAGAGAGTCTAGTCTTACTAAGATATTTTAGAAGGTAAAGCACCCACAGATATATTTTCATAGGGTGAATGCTTTACTTTTTTTGAATTGGCTAGTTGAGTGGAGAAAGTGTGTTAAACACCTGAGACGCCGTCTCCAACCATATCTTGATCTGCTTGGCTATCTAGCAACATAACACCACTATGGGTTGAAATATTTGGAGCTGTTGCGATTGCTGTGTTTGGATTATCAGCAACAACAGTATTAACGTTACCTGAAGCGTTTACATAAGCGTATGTAGCTGCAAATGAAACACTTGGGGAAACAACCAACACGGCTGCTGCAACAATTAAACCTAGAGATACGATGCCCTTTAATGCCTTAGCTGCGTTTATTTGATTAGTCATAGTTTTATATTTAAGTTATTAAGAAGCACTTTACTGAGTCAAGTGCTATTAAGATGTGGATAATCTTGCGCTTAGTCCTAATGTAAGGACCTCCACAATACAAGACGTTGTTTAGGGTCAACTCTTACAACTTTTTATTTTATTGAATTACGAGACAAACAAAAAACCCTCACTTTAGAGCAAGGGCTTTTGCAAATTTTATCGTGGATTTAATATTTACTCTGCCTTAACTTCTATATCTTTAGCTGGAGCGCTTGGAAGCTGTAAGTTAATATTTGTCTCGTCTGCTGCCTTAGGCTCTTGGCTAGTTCCTTGAATTGCAGGTAAGCCATAGTAGAAGAACAGGGCAATAATACCCGCTGTAATTATTAATCCTATGATTAGCCCAAAAGCTGTACCTGTTTCAGAACTACCTTCTCTCGGGCTGTTTATTACTGTTGTCATGTTATTTAATTTATTTTAATTTTTAAAAATACCCCTCGCTTATAAAGTCAGTTTATTGACCTCACACAACCAAGACGTTTAAAGGGGATAATTCTTACAATATCTTTTAATAAATCTTTGAAAAATTCATACCGCTTTGGAATTATCCAAAGGTAAAGGTAAACGCCTGAAGACCAGATCCTTTAATTTTCATTTGAAGTGTGTGCTGGCTGTACGCATCACCTTCGACGAGATTATAAAGTTGCTCGGCTTTGACTATGATTTTTTTTAGGAGAATTCCGTCCCTGTATATTTCGACTTCAACACCATTTTTACTACCACCTACAAAGTAAACATTTTTAGCGTCGTAAGCATAAGTAATTGTCGCCTCACCACTATTTTCCGCATATTCATCGGTTGTATTCCAAGAACCACCAAGAGTCACGTTATCTGATTTTTTACTACGACTTGAACCAAAATATATTTCAGGACTTCCTACTTTTCCAGATTCTATCACCGTTGCATTTTTTGGAGCAGGGGTTGTCATTGGTATTTCTTCACTTGAACCCATTCTGGCATTTCTTTCAGAGAGTGCTTTTTGGATAGCTTTTTCAGTTTCTTCATAGCCACCTTCACCAATATGGTCATATACAATATATCCATCAAGATCAATTAAATATTTTCTTGGCCAATATCTGTTGCCGTAATCATTCCAGGTAGAATAATCATTATCGAGAATAACAGGATATTTAATGTCGAACTTGTTTACCGCATTCTCAACATTTTTCTGTACTTTCTCAAAAGCAAACTCTGGAGTATGAAGACCAATAATTTCTAGACCTTGGTCCTCGTATTTTGTGTACCACTCATTGAGATAGGGAATAGTTCTTTGGCAATTTATACAACTATATGTCCAGACATCGAGAAGCACTACTTTACCTCGAAGCTCTGCAAGAGTGATGGGCTTTCCTTCAGTATTTATAAAACCATCTGGAGAACTTATTTCTGGAGCTATTGGGTATGCTTTTTTCTTTTCTGTTGGAGTTAATGTTTGCGTAGTCTGTGAAGTTTCTTTTTTAGAAGGCTCTGTGAACTCTAATAACTTCTGTTCAATTTTTGTCACATCAAAAATATTTGCGTTGACAATTATTGTTTCAAGTTTTTTGTCGAGTCCAAAAATAATTGCTATACCGACAATCAAGAATAATATGCCGAGCGATCGTTTTACCCAACCTTTTGGATCTGCTGCAACATTAAGCTTTGTCATTATTCTCTGACCAACAAAGGCAATCACAAACAGAGAGAGACAAAGGCCAATTGCATAAGCCAAAAGATACACAATGCCGACAACTGGCTGTACTGGCAGAACTGTCGCAAGAACAATGAAGTATGTCGGACTACAGGTTGAAAAAACTGGACCAAGGGCTGCACCCATAATTACGTCTCCCCAAAAACTTTTCTTTTGCGCGCCCTTACCTAAAAGGATATTTGATTTTGCACTAATTTTTGCAAGCCATTTTCCTTCCCAAAGAGTAGGGAATACTGTGATGAATCCTAGTCCTATAATTATTCCTCCCGATATCCATTTCCAAACATATTCAGGCACTGCGATAAATAGGGTGCTTACTTTAAGAAGAAGGGTGAAAGCAATCACTGAAAGACCGAGAGAAATGACAATAGTAAGTACTTTCTTCTTCTGCGCGTCCTTACCATCACCAGTTAGGGATCCTCCTACTATCACCGGCAGAAGTGGAAGGATACACGGTGCAAGCACCGTAAGCACTCCTGCAACAAACGATATTAGAAGAAGTATCACGTTATTTAACTTCCGCTAAGATACTAGCAAGTGTTGAACCGCCACTCCATTTTTTAACAAGGTTTCCTTGGGTATCAACTTGTACAAAAGTGTGTTGAGAAGTAACACCATATTTTTTCTTTAGCTCTGTTGAATCATCGTAATTAACATCAAGAATAGTAAGACTTTCTGGAATAGATTTTAAGTTAGCTTTAATGTCTGCATCAACTGCTCTACATGAAGGACACCAGCTTGCTCGGAAGAATAAAACTACATCGTCACCTGCTGAAGCCGTAGCAATCTTTGAAGCCTCATAACTTTCATATGAACCAAATTTCATCATGGCACCTTCTTCTTTTTGCATCGTGGCACCTTCATCCTTTTTAACCATCGCATCGTTCTTCTCCATCACCTCTTTTTGTGTGGTTGTATCATTTTCTTTTTGCATCATGGCACCTTCTTCTTTTTGCATCATTTCAGGTTTTGAATTTTGTGAAGAATAAATACCAATGCCTCCTGCGATGACAACAAGCGCTACAACTCCAATAATTATTTTTGTGTTCATATAAATATATTTTTAATTTTTAATACTAATAAATTAAGTATAGGTAAAATAGAAAAAATGTAAAGTAGGCTTTACATTTAGCTTGTGGATAACTTAGTAGTTTTGCTAAAGATTTTTATCGCTCCACATTCGAGTGGTGATTTTCACTACTATCATTCCAATAAGAGCAACAACAAGCCACGGATCAACGGTATGCGTATATCCTTGAACTACTATTCCCAAAGTAAGCAAACCCGCACCTACTAGAAAGGCATTTCTGCCAGCAAGAGCACGATGTTCTTCTTCTCGCTCATCAAATTTATTTTCACGCAAAATAAAACTTGAAAAAAGTGCAAAAATTCCCAACGTGATCGCAAGAATACATATGACCACCATATCCGGCATCCAGAAATTAAATGGATTGAGTAAAAGAATCGCTAACCCAATAAGACATATGGTAACTATTGTTTCTTTAAGATTATTTTTCATATGATATTTTGAATATTTTCTCGACAGGAATGTTGAAAAACCCTGCGAGCTTTAGGGCTAATAATACTGACGGCGTGTAATTGCCTTTTTCAATTGCGATAATGGTTTGTCGACTGACCTGCATTTTGTCAGCCAGGACTTCTTGAGTGACACCTTTTTTTGATCGCAATTCATATACTTCATTTTTTACAATTTCTTTCATGTAAGTGTCATCACTATACATTTTAAAATGTCATACGTAAAGTCTGCTTTACAATTATTATTTCTATTAAAAGACCTTTAAATCCCAGAGTTAGTTAAATTAACTTAATCTATATAATAGCAAGGTGTGTTAAACTTTCTAGATAATGACACAAGCAGAAACACTTAAAATATTAAAAATGGGTGAAAATATTTTTCTGACGGGAGCCGCAGGTTCTGGAAAAACCCATGTTTTAAAAGAATACATTAAGTTTTTGAAAGAACATGAAATTGGGGTTGCCGTTACTGCTTCCACCGGTATCGCCGCAACACATTTAAAAGGAGTAACTATCCACTCGTGGTCTGGAATTGGTATTCGAGACACTTTGTCTGACAGAGAGATAGATGAAATGGAGCAGCAATCATATTTATGGAAACGTTTTGAAAAAACAAACGTTTTAATTATTGATGAAATTTCAATGCTAAGTGCTACAACTTTAAATTTAATTGATCGGGTGGCTAAAAACTTTAAAAGAAATAATAAACCATTCGGCGGAATGCAGGTTATATTTTCTGGTGATTTTTTTCAGTTACCACCAATTGAAAAAAGGACGGCTGTGAATAGTTCTCCAAAAGAATATCAAGAAAAGATTATATTTATGGACGAAGAGGAAGAAGAGGATATTATCGGCACTCCTTTTGCTTTTAAGGCGAAGTCTTGGAAAGAGGCAAAGTTATGTGTTTGTTATCTATCAGAACAATTCCGCCAGAGTGATGATGAATTTTCAAGTTTGTTAGGGGAAATACGGGACGGAACTTTTTCAGAAAAATCTGTGGAAATTTTAAATAAAAGAATTATACAGAATGAAGACGAGGAGATTACAAAACTTTTTACTCATAATGTTAATGTTGATGGTTTTAATAATAAAAAGATTGCTGAGATTAATGAGGAAGAGAAAACGTTTAGGATGTTAACAAAAGGGAAGGTAAATCTAATTGAAAGCCTTAAAAAAGGATGTTTGGTGCCAGAGCATTTGTTATTAAAGAAAGGCGCGCTAGTTATGTTCGTTAAAAATAATCCAACAGTTGGATATATAAATGGAACAGTTGGTCGTATTGTTAATTTTATTGAGACATATCCAATGGTTGAGTGTGATGACGGAGAAAGATATTTAGCGAAACCACAAACCTGGTCTATAGAAGATGGTGGTAAAATTCTGGCAGAAATATCTCAGGTCCCGTTGAAATTGGCGTGGGCCGTGACGATTCACAAGAGCCAAGGAATGACACTGAACAAAGCAGTTATCGATCTATCAAATGCTTTTGTTGAAGGACAGGGGTATGTCGCTATTTCACGAGTGAAAAGTTTAAAAGGTTTATTTTTAAAGGGATTTAATAAAAAGGCGTTAGAGGTTCACAAAGAAATTATTTCCACTGACAAAAAATTAAAAGAAGATTCCAGTCGCTTGTTTAATGAAACTAAGAAAATTAATCAAAAGGATTTTAAAGAACGGCACGAGGCTTTTTTGAAAAGAGTTAGGAGTAAGAAATAGAAACTTTCAGTGCGATCTGATTATGCTGTAACGACTATATGTACCGGACGCATTTCAGAAGCACGACAGGCGTAGAAGAGAATTCTAAAGGCAAAGAATATTTAACTATCGTAGTGGCCAAGGCATAGGGAGACTTCCGACAAATGGATGATCTCCAAACAAAGTATCTGTTACGCCTCTTGCCTCGCTACCTGGAAGCCAAGAAGCCACTACTCCGTCCCACAGGTTAATGTTGTCTTTGATGTTCAATGGTCTTCCTGTGACCATAACAACCACAATCTTCTTACTTCGTTCTTTTACTTTTTGAATCGTCGCTAAATCCTCAGCGCTCAGTCTTGGATTAGGATTGTCACCCCAACCTTCGGCATAGGGCTTTTCACCCACCACAGCAATCCCTACATCAGCCAGTGTTTTGTTTTTAGGAAAATTTCCTTCCTTGTTATATTCAACGTCGGTATTTTGGGAAACGCTTTCTTGTATGGCTTGCAGTATTGTCGTACCTACAATTCCATAATTACCATCAATACCTTGCCACTCGGTAGTCCATCCTCCTGCCTGACGTCCTAGATTATCTGCGGCTGATCCTGCAACAATAATTCTTGATACATTTTTAGATATTGGCAGGGCAGTATTGGTGTTTTTGAGTAATACTTGAGAGGTGCGAACTGCTTCTCGTGCCAACGCTCGATGTTCCTCACTTCCTATCACAGCTAGTCCTTCTTTTGTGGGGTTCGGTCTATCAAATAAGCCAGCTTTAAATTTTACTGTAAGGATTCTTCTTATTGCATCGTCTACACGTTCTTTGCTAATGTCACCACTTGCTACAGCTTTCTGCATGTTAATAATAAAATCTTTGTACTCAAATGGCGTCATTACCATGTCTATTCCTGCATTAATGGATTGAACTACTGCATCATATCGATTAGGGGTAACCAGATATACGGCATACCAATCTGAAACTATAAAACCAGAAAAATTGAGCTCATCTTTCAGTACATCAGTCAAAAGATATTTATTTGAAGTATTCATGGCTCCATTCCAGGTTGCAGTGTTTACCATGACCACCTGAACTCCACTCTCAACTGCTTTTTGGAAGGGAACTAGGTGAGTTTGTCGTAGGGTCTTTTCATCTAAAGTGATATTTCCTTCTTCAATTTTAAAATCTTTATTACGTGAGGTGCCGTATTCCATAGCTCCTCCTCCGATATAATGTTTAGCGGTAGCTACAACATTAAAGTATCCTTTTGAAGAATTTTGAGTTCCTTGAATAAAGGCCGATCCCAATTCTGCTACTGTTGCCGTATCAGATCCAAATGTTTCAAATGCTTTACCCCATCGAATATCTCCTGCAACGTCGAGGTTGGGAGAAAAAGTCCAGTAAATACCCGTAGCCTCCAATTCTTGAGCGGTTGCTTCGGCGATTCGTCTCACCAGATCAGGACTGCGTGTTGCCGCCAATCCCAATTTGTGAGGAAACACGGTAGCTCCTAGTACATTGCCATGTCCATGAACCGCATCGATACCATAGAGAAGGGGGATTCTTAAGCAGGTTTTCTTTGTTGTTTCTTGGAATTCATTTGTCATTTGAAGCCATGCCTCCGGCGTATCCTTTTTTGGACCAGAACCTCCGCCACTAAGAAGCGCTCCTAAGTTGTATCGAGAAATTTCTTCAACGTCATGAATGCTACTTTTTTCGATAATCATCATCTGTCCAAACTTCTCATCATCTGTCATTTTTCCCAATAGGTCATCAACTCTTTCGGATACTGGTAAAGACGTATCTCTGTATGCAGGATTGTTCTCTGTACATCTTGGATCTGACAAATCAACAGCTTGTGGACGCGACTCATTTTTTAACTTGGTAACTAAAAACCCCGTTAGAACAACAGTGGTTAATAATAGAAAACTTACTAAAACTAATTTTGTATTTCTTTTTGAGTGTGAAAAAGCCACGATTGACTTAATGTTACCAAAAAATTAGCTCGTTGGCTAAGTTAGCTGAGTGGGTTCTAGTGTAGATTTTATTTAGTTTCTTTTAGACTTTAGACAGATAGAATTGGGATTTAAAAATTAATAAAAAACGCTCACAAGGATCTCTCCAAGTGGGCGCACTAATTCAGATTAGTTAAACCATTCAAACATTCTGTTTTCAAGAGTGTTCCAAAAATGCCAACTAGCACTCTTGATCGTATAAATTCCGTTTAGAATACTAATCGGCGAAAGTAGAAACACGACCCCGCCAAACAGTTTCACCCAGAGATTGTCTTGGAAAAATAACATTGGTGACGTTATTGAGCCAAGAATCGCTAAGCTCCAAAATAGCTGTATTAAAAACAAAGCAATTAAGCTGTTGTAAAAATCTGCGACACGGTCATCACACTTCTGGTCAATTGATCTCAATAATTCTTTCATTTAAGATTCCTTTCTTTTTTTACATTATCATAAAAACTAAAAAGAACAACTTACTTTGCTTTACTATAGCTCACTTGGCAGGACGGCTTCTTGAATGGACGACATGTGTTGCAAAGCTAAAAAAGCATAGAATATCCATTATGTCAAATTTAATCGACATCTTGACTGAGGCAGGAACCTTTTGGAAGCTGGACCCGCTCGTAGCATACCTGCTAAATTTGAAGTATGGATTGTATCCGGTGGTGAGGCCGACGAGTGCGGAGTTGGCGAGATACTGAAAGTAAAAAAGTAAATATCTTTTTGATATGTTACAATTATAAAAATATCTTATATGAAGAAAATAATTATTTTATTCTCATTTAGTTTTCTATTTTTATTAATTGGGACTCCTGTTACATTTGCTGCGTGGAACGGTAGCCCATACACACCTGGAGCGACGCTTACGCCAGAGTGTGCACCGACTGATGCGGCCTGTACCGTATCAGCGATGCCGGTTTCTCTGGGAGGCACAGGGGTAAGTGCTTTTGCTGCCGGGTATATTCCATTTGGTGCGGGAACATCGGCACTTGCCACTTCCTCTACACTTTATTTTGATAGCATAAACGGCAGACTCGGCATCGGTACCACCACCCCCGCCTACAAACTCGACGTAACCGGCGACGTCAACTACACAGGTATACTTTACAAAAACGGTGTAGCTTCAAATCCATTCCTTACTAACGGCTCCAACAACATTTGGTCTTCAATCTCGGGAACGCCATCAAATACGGATAACTTTTTTGTAGGGTACCTAGCAGGAAATAGTGCAACCAGCGCCTACAGCTCCAACTTCTTTGGTAACAGTGCCGGAAATGGTGCAACTGCCGCCTCCAACTCAAACTTCTTGGGTTACACTGCAGGCTCTGGTGCAACCGCCGCCAACAACTCCAACTTCTTTGGGGACAGTGCCGGAAATGGCGCGACCAACGCCAACAACTCCAACTTCTTGGGTACCTATGCAGGTTCTGGTGCAACCGCCGCCAACAACTCCAACTTCTTGGGCTACTTTGCAGGAGTAAGTGCAACCGGCGCCGAATACTCAAACTTCATAGGTAACAATGCAGGACAAGGTGCAACCGACGCTAGCGACTCCAATTTCTTTGGTTACAGTGCAGGATATGATGCAATCAATGCCGAATTATCTAACTTCTTGGGTCTCGATGCAGGAAATGGCGCAACCAACGCCAACAACTCCAACTTCTTGGGTTGGAATGCAGGAGAAAACGCAACCAACGCCGAATTTTCTAACTTTTTGGGTAACAATGCAGGAAAAGACGCAACTAACGCCGCCTACTCCAACTTCTTGGGTAGAGATGCAGGACGTGGTGCAACCAACGCCAAAGACTCAATCTTCCTCGGCTCATACGCAGGCTTCAACGACACCGTCAACAACACAGCAAACTCTGGCACCTCTATCGCTATTGGTCGCTACTCTGGTACAGGAGGATTTTCAAATTCAATAGCTCTGGGTCGTGGTGTTACAAACTCCGCCGCACAACAGCTCAACATTGGTAACGTTCTCTATGCTACAGGGATGTACAATAGTGATACACAGAGTGCAAGTCCAACAGGTGGCAACGTCGGTATCGGCACAGTAACACCGGGCTCTACTCTTGATGTCAAAGGTACTTTTCGTTTATCTGGTGCTACTTCTGGTTTTGTTGGTTTTGCTCCAGCCGCCGCAGCTGGATCTACGACATATACTTGGCCAAGTGCTGATGGAACCACAGGACAAGTATTAAGCACTAATGCATCGGGCGTCCTTTCTTGGGCAGCGGCTGGAGGATCAAGTCAGTGGACTACGAACGGGTCAAAGATCTACTACAATACTGGCAACGTCGGTATCGGAACGAACGATCCTGTAGATAGATTGCAGGTAGGTGATGGCACTGCGGACTTCCGCTTGTCAGTAATGTCAAATACGACAAAACAATTTACGGCGAAGAATGCGATTGGCAATTCGGTGAAATACGGCGCATCTACAGACAGTCTGCCCAATGCTGTCATAAGCAACAATGATGATACCGCATTGATGACTATTCTCTACGGAGGCAACGTCGGCATTGGTACCACCACTCCTTCTGCTAAATTGTCTGTAACAGGCTCAGGCGCGGGCACAGGTCTTGCGTTTCTTATTGCAAACTCTAGTAATGTAAATAGATTTCAAGTACAAGACAATGGAAATGCGGCACTTGCAGGATCTTTCGCAATAGGAAGTACTTCTGGGCTTCAATGGGGAAATAACGGTTCAGCGGGATCAATCACTGGATTCTTACAATACCTTTCAAATGGTGTGCTTCTCATGTCAGATAGTGGAGCTAATAATTTTGGAAGACTTATTTTAGGTGGCAACACATCAGCTTACCCATCTATTAAGAGAAATGGTGCGGGTATTGATATTCGTCTTGGAGATGATAGTGGATTTGCTGGTATTACTGCTTTAACAGGCTCGTTTACTGGAAGTGGTAATAGTTACTTTGCAGGTAACGTCGGGATTGGGACGACGACACCATTATCATTACTACATGTAGCAAACGTTTCTACAAACAGTGGAGGAGGAATAGTTGTTGACACAGGTATAACAGCAAAAGGAACATTTCAGACTCTAAATGTTTCAGGTGATTTGATTAGTTTTTTTGGTAGTAATGCTTATGTGGATACAACACTTACTACACAACGATACGATACATCAAAAGTAGCTTGGTCTTTTGTCCTTGATAACCGAGCTTCTCAAGATTTATTCAAACTAGAAAGAACACCAGCTGCGGGCGGTAATACTCGTCCCATGATTGTTTTAGGTGATGGAAGTTTTGGTTTTGGAAATTTAACATCAACACCATCGTTTACAGGTGCTAGATTTATGATGAATAGTAGTGGCAACGTCGGCATCGGCACCACAACACCTGCCGACCTCCTTCAAGTCTTTGGTGATGTTCGACTTGGTACCACAGGTACAAACGGTTGTATCAAAAATTTTGCAGGTACTGGCATAACAGGAACATGTTCATCAGATGAAAGATTAAAAACAAATGTTGTAAATCTATCAGATGATTACCTAGACAGAATGAACAAACTGAATGTTATAACTTACAACTGGAATGAATCAGCAAATACTTTAAATAAAGTTGATACCTCTGTTACAAATTACGGTTTACTTGCTCAAAATGTTGAACAATTTTTCCCAGAATTAGTAACAGTTGATTCTAATGGTTACAAGCAAGTTGACTATTCAAGACTGCCTCTATATCTTTTGAAATCATTTCAAGAGCTAACTAAAAAAGTTACGGGATTTGCAGAACAATTTACGACTAAAAAACTGTGCGTTGGTACTACCTGCGTGACAGAAGAGGAATTCAAGGCGATGGTGTTGATGGCAGGTCAAACACCTTCTTCATCAAATACAGAACCATCAGCACAAATAGATGAAGAAACCACTTTACCTCCACCAATAACACCGGAAGAGACGGGACCCGATGAAAATACATATACTACAGACACAGTCGATACCGTCAGTGACGCGTCTTCTGAGTCATCGATAGTAACATCAACACCTAGCCCCGCTTCTGCCGAGGAATAAAATATATAAAAAAATATGAAACAAAAAAAAGAAACAGAAGAAATAGTTAAAGAAACAGAATCTGTGTTTGATGCAGAGGCCGTTTCAACAACTCGAAAAAAATACTCAATCAGACGCTTTTTGTTTTCGATAAGATCTATACGCCGATTAAAATTGAGAACCATCATCATTGCCATTTTTTTGATTATCGGGTGGCTAGGAGCGATTTATTTTTACAATCAATATAATGAAATCGCGAGCGATCCTCAGCTAGTGGCACAAAAACAATCAACCAAATTACTAGTTGATCTTTCTTCTATTATGGAGCTGCCAGAAAATGAATTACCCTCTATTTCAACTATCATCGATATTTCCGCCCTCGCAGGAAACCCGTTCTTTACGCGAGCGCAAAATGGTGATGTTCTTATTATTTATACGCAAGGACAGCAAGCAATTATTTTCCGCCCAAGCATGAAGAAGATAATCAATGTTGGCGCGTATGTGTCGGAGGCGCTAGTCCCTAGTGAGAATCTTAACCAGTCTTCGTCAACAACAACTAAAAATGAAGTTATTACTGAATAACATTGCTAGAATCTCACTTGTCGCTTTTTGTTTGGTAATCCCCGCGGTATCATCAGCATCAGCAACAAACGGTACTATCATCAACGCTCCGGGATATGCATGGGGAGAAAACATCGGATGGATGAATTTTGCAGCGGGGAATGGAGATGTTTCCGTTACTGATGGGGGACTTAGTGGTTATGTGTGGACGGCAAATTACGGCTGGATCAATCTCAGTCTCGGTGGCGATTTTGGCAGTGTGACCAATGACGGAGAAGGAACGCTCGGTGGACATGCCTGGAGCTCTCTTCTTGGTCCGATAAGTTTTACTGGCGTTACCATAAGTGATGCAGGTGTGTTTGGAGGCACAAGTAATGGTGTCGGATCAACGGCCGGACGCATCTCCTTTGATTGCGACGATTGTGATGTGCGTACCGACTGGCGACCGGAAAGCGCACGAGATAGTCAAGACTCTGCGCCTACTCCTTCTGGTGGCAGGAGTGGTAGTAGTGGCAGTGGCTGGGTACAACAACTTTTTAATTTTATTCAACCTGATTCACAAAACAATCCTGAAGGAGCCGTGCAGAAGGGTAGTCAAGGTGGTAAGCAGGGTATCTACCCCGCAGAGTCGGGAGGCACGGCTACTGTCTCTGATTCCACTGACAATCAGGAGTCCGTAGTCGTCGCAAGTAATGAAGCGGAGCCCGACGTGACAACAGCTACAGACGAGTCAACAATCAAAAAGTGGTGGTGGACACTTCTCACAATACCTATCGTGTATTGGTATTTTCTTCTAAGGCGACGGCAGTTGTAGGACTTGAGTATTCTATTTTAAAAACATATATGTGTTTAAAACTTTATGCGAGTACGCGATCTTTTTTTGTGTAGACTTTTTCTACATCAGTAGGTAAATTTATAACCTTTGAGATAATAAAATTCCATGAATTATCTATAGATTCGTCCTTATAGCTATCAATTGATTGTTCAGAAATCTGTAAAAATACTTTCTCGTAAAGATCATAAAATTCTTTTTCAGATTTTCCAAGATCACTTGTAACAAGTGGTAATAGTTCAAAATCTAACTCCGCAACAGGCATTGCCATAGATTCCGCATAACTACGAACTGTATTTCTTGTTCTAAATAACTCTGACTGTTCATAATTAGCAACGTCATTTGTCTCACCAAAAAGAATACCGCAACAATGCCCTTGGGAAAAACATAGACCGTGTTCGCCAAAAAAAGAATTTAAGGCATTCCTGTTAGGTTTCGCCATCATAAATGAGAGAAAGCTTGTATGCAACTCATCAACCGGTTTAGGCCTAAATCGTGTCCACTCGTGTTCTCCTGTTTTTGAAACAATAGAAAGCGGGGCATATAAAACTCTTCCAAAATTTCCAAATATGCCACTGACCCCGTTATCTAATTGATGCTTAAGTATTGTAAAGGCTACCAAAAGATTTACTTGCGGTCTTAAATTATTGGTCAAGATTTCATAGGTTCGTTCTATAAAATTAGATTGGTTTGGAAAAATATTTTTGATGTCCTCGACATGTTTTTTATTAAGTGGGGCTAGTTTATGATTGAATATTGCATTACACATATAATTTAAATTTAGTTTAATAATCTTTATTGTATCCTCTATGTATCTGAGAACACAAAACTCTCGTCAATTTGAAGGTTTAAGTTGCCATATAAATTTTTTATATGGACTTGATTACTATATTTTCTGTGGATCTCCCAAATCTTCCCAAGTCTTAATTGACGATTGTCAGGCAATGAGTCGACAAGCTCAAGGATGGTTTTCAAAATATTTTGGTTGTCGGGATTAAGTTTTGCTACAGAGAGCAATGCGCCATTTTGATCAATATCTCTTATGTGTTCGTCGTCAGTAAAAAAGCCGATTATCTTCTGGGATGGAATATGACTCTTTATAAAATCAATATCTTTCTGATTGCGTATTTTATTGCCAATCACTCGAACACTTTCAGCAACACCCGCTTCATTGGCAAGGTCAATGTATTTGATGTACACCTCAATGCTTCGCATGGTTGGTTCGACTATAAGGCAGGTCAGATCAAACTGAGCGTGTAGCGTGCCCGCAAAAGAATCGACTCCAGCAACCATGTCTGTTACCACGTATCCATGTGCATCGTCAGTATGACTCAAAATACTTTCGAGAATAGCAAGGTTGTTATGGTAGCAACTCGCACCAATATCTTCTTCCTGATATGTACCAACTGCAAATACAGAGAGGTTACCCCTGTGGAGTCCATATTTCCCAAGTGGAGTATTTTGAATCGATTCGAGTCTAACAAGATTTGATTTTTGTGTTGGCGGAGTGGATTTTCTAAAGGCACCAAGATTTTTGATGTCGTTTTTACCAATAAGCCATTTCTTTATTTCATCAGTTGGTCCTGGAGCAGATATGTGTTTGTCGAAGGGGATAGGTAGAAAACCAAGCAGCTTTGGTGCGTGGATATTCAAGTCAGCATCGAACACAACAACTGGCTTAGTTGTTAGGCTCGATACATATAATGCGAATGAGGCGCACAATGTGCTTTTGCCCGATCCGCCTTTTCCAACAAAGGCTATTTTCATATTATTTATTGCATTTAGTACAACTACCTCGCACTGTAATATCGTCAATTTTTCTCCCTTCGATTGAGTTATGTGGGATTTGGATAGATTCAACCTTTCCGCAATCATTGCAAATGAAATGGTCATGGCTCCCACCGGCTGATTCATAAGCGATTGATTTACTATCGACGAGCACTCGTTTGATAGTGCTGTCCTTAAGCAGTTGTTCTACATTGCGAAAGACAGTCGAATAGTCAGCATCCGGAATAGCCTTGTGAATCTCAGCAATGGTAAGTAAGTGCTTCTTTTCAAGCAGTTTTACTATTTGATTTTTGTATATATTGGTTCTCATAATGCAAGTAGTTTGCATAATATACTAAACTAATGAGAAAGTAAAGTTCACTATAAATGAGCTTGAATATTGTTTAAGACAACAAAAATACCAATGATAAATATTGTTATTTTATTTGCTCCGCACCTGGGACGATGTTCGGACGGCGATATTGGAAGAGGGTTGATATAAAACTACTCAGTAATTTTAATTTGATCACTTGACATTAAGTCGTCAAAACCAACCTCAACAACTTCAATAGGTTTTACTGTTTTATGAGACCTCCATTCCATTGCATCTTGAGTTGCTTCTCTGTCTCTATTGTAGGGTTCAAATTCTTTTCTATCAAAAACATAGACAAATCCTTTCTTGTCCTTGGTCACATTAAGAACTTCTTTTGAAGAAATTTCAAAGTCTATTTTCCCATTTTTAATTCCAAAACTACTTGTGTGATTAATTGGAATATTTTTAGCATTAATTATTGCCCTGAAAGTGGCGAGCTCTACGTAAGGTGTTGTGCAAACTGCAGGATTTCCATCTAAAATTGTTTCAGAAGGTTTTGACCAATCTGGTACGTGCCTACCTTGTCGTGGTTCTAGACTTTCGATATCACCCTCTGGAGAACCGTGAAATACATATTTTCCTTCTCCTTCCATTTGTTTAAGTTTTTCTATAGACATACATAATATTATAATACGAATAGTACGATTACCTTACTTTGCTTTATTCTGGCTCCGTCTGATGAAGGATGTTAGAACCTGTTTGTGCAGAATAGGGTATTTACCCCGTGGTGATTTCACTATATAAAATAAAAAACCGTCAGCACTATCTGTTACGGTTTGTGATTGTTAGTTAGTTTTTCATGGCACCATTGCCCTCAACAAAAAAACAATGGCCTCTTTTGACGCAATTCGCTTTTACTCCACATTCGGTGCATTCCAGGTCTTGATTGACCATTTTGCATCCCCGAGGAGGAAGTTTTGGTCTTTTAACCTTCATCAAAGCGAGGACGCCCTTAGTAGGTGCCCAAATTTTCATTGTATTGTCTACCACTTTTTGATTATTCATCTCTTCTCTAAGACTAGCGTTTTGTTATAAAAAGTCAAATTGGCTCCCCCTCGTGGACGCACTCAGAATTATTAATTGGCAGAAAATCGAAAGGGAACTAGGGGAATTTGAGATATCTGGAGAATTTGAGTTTTGTGTAAAAGACTATCTTCAAACTGTCTGCTATACTTTACATCATGGAATTCCCTAAGCCACCCAAATTTGTAGATGAATCAAAGGAATCTATTCCAGTTGAAATGTATACCATTTCAGGATTTGAAGAAGCAAATACAGATAAATACTTGAGAAATAAGGATCAGGATGAATTAATCGAGAAAGTTGCTGAAGTTGCTGAAGTTGCTGAAGATTCTAGGAGAGATCCAAATATACTAATCAGGGAATACTTTGCTCAAGATAGTCCTGAGTTATGGATTAAAGCAGCAGGGATGATTTCTTGGGCACCTGAAGAAGAACGAGCTTTGTTAATCAGAGAATCCTTTGCTAAAGATAACCCTGAGGTATGGATTAAAGCAGTGGAGATGATTTATCGAGCACCTGAAGAGGAACGGGCTTTGTTAATCAGAGAATCCTTTGCTAAAGATAACCCTGAGGTATGGATTAAAGCAGTGGAGATGATTTATCGAGCACCTGAAGAGGAACGAGCTTTGTTAATTAGAGAATCCTTTGCTAAAGATAACCCTGGGGTATGGACTAAAGCAGTAGAGATGATTTCTTGGGCACCTGAAGAGGAACGAGCTTTGTTAATCAGAGAATCCTTTGCTAAAGATAACCCTGAGGTATGGATTGAAGCAGTAGAGATGATTTATCGAGCACCTGAAGAGGAACGAGCTTTGTTAATCAGAGAATCCTTTGCTAAAGATAACCCTGAGGTATGGATTAAAGCAGTGGAGATGATTTCTTGGGCACCTAAAGAAGAACAAGATTCATTAAGGAGAGAAGTTTCTAAAAAAATCAGAGAAGTGTTTGCTAAAGATAACCCTGGGGTATGGATTAAAGCAGCAGGGATGATTTATCGAGCACCTGAAGAGGAACGAGCTTTGTTAATCAGAGAGGTTTTTGAAAAAGGAATGGGGGAAGAAATAATCAAGCCACCTCTGTATAACAACAGTAAGATTGATGGCAAGACTTTTAGAAGAGAGAAATTCAAGAAAACAGGATCTGGAACCACATTAATTGGCGGAAGTCTAAAAGATAAGATAATTACCAGACACATAAAGCCCGAAGCGTTTCTGTCTTGGCAGAGGCTGTATGAGGATTATAATTTATGGAAGAAAAATGGATTTGATTATGTCCCAATAGAGCCCATACAATCATACAAGCTCGGTAAAGACAATCTAGTTGATGTACACAGTGGCGTACTAGACCTAAGTCTTAGAAGTTGGCAGAAGATCACCAGTTTGTTTACACAAGAATTCTACATTCAAAGAAAGGATATACTTGCTGTATTGGATAGTGTTGATATTAAGCATGGTCATACCCACCACGATGGTAACTTTATATTAAGATTTTTTAGGGATGAGAACGGAAAACCCGACATCACTAAAGTGCCCAGATTATATCTTATTGATTTTGACCAAGCTGTATCATCTGGGAAATAGCCACAATTCAATTCCTCTACTACCTTGTGAATACCTTCGTTATTAAGTAACAAAAAGAGCCTTATTTCTAAGGCTCTTTTAAATTTTGCTCCAAACGTTAGAAAATGTTCGAACCTGTTTGTGTATATAAAAAACCTACTCATTTCTGAGTAGGTTTTAATTTCTTTATCAATGCGAATAAATCAAAGACTTCGATAGTAGCACGATGTATTCTGAATCTATCGTCCAAAGATTCAACTAGTTTAAGCCACTCTTCAAGTGATTCGCATACTCTCATCAATTGGGACAATGTGAGTGAAGCCTGTCCGACGAGCTCGTCATTAGATACTCCCCTAGTAGGAATATCTTCAGAAACCAGATTTATTTTCTTAAGGCGTTCAATCAGATCTTCTTTTGTATAACCTCCGCCTGAGCCATGAAGAAACTGTACAAGTAAACTACTGACATCTTCTTCACTAGTAGTAGATCGACCCGACAGCAACTTGCTAACTTTTTCCTTAAAAATATGATATTTCATTAGTTCTACTTTGTTCGTGTTCACAGAATAAGATACAACATATATGATATCGAGTCAATTTACGAGGCTGAGTATTGTGTCCACATTACCACGAACGCTTGACTCCGAATGAAAAGTTGTTAAACTGTAATCGACTTAAAAGTCAATAAATCTAGAGCTTAGGGGGTCCTTTCGGGGATCCCTTTTGCTTTAAATTGAATCTCTTTTTTCCAGCAAATAAAATCTCTGATTTTCTTTATTTCAAATACCAAAAGTCCCTGTGAGCGTAACTGATTAAGTTCTCTAGAAACCTTACCTGAAGTGGCAAAAAGGATAACTTTCTTCCCTGCTTGTAGCAATTTCTCTATATGGATCTGAAAAATCACTATCACCACTCTACAAGATAAAAATCTCAACGTTATTTTTTTCATAATCCATAAGCATATCTACTCCTATTTCAACATCAAAGTCACATTTCTATCTTCAATGCAAAGATCGCCTTTCCTGTTCATATCCAAAAATCGATCATTAAGGTATTCAACTGTTGAAATTTCGTATCTACGAAGAAGAGATCTTTTAATGAACTGATCAAGTAAAGCAGTTGAATCTCGAGCGATACTTGAAGCATCGATATTAAATTGCACGGTCCAAAAATGACCAGTTCGAACCTAGGAAGTCCCTCGCAAACAAAGAGAAAACCGAGGTTTTTGCCTCGGTCTCTCCTATCATGCTCCCCATCGTGGACGAGTTCAGAACTATTAATTGGCAGAAGATTAAAAGCGACTTAGAGTTTATCGGTATTTTAGAGATGTTTGCTAAATTGGAACTTCAGAAGTAATAATGACTAAAGTATGCTTAATATGATAATCTATTATCAATGAATACTAATATTGATTACTGGGAAAAACTCACTAACGACCCTTCGGATGCATACAAAAGACTTTTCTCCCAAGAAAAGGAATACTTAAAAAGAAATGTTTATAAAGATGACAAGGTTCTTGATGTTGGATGTGGTGATGGAAGGAATATATT
>Ga0163154_10004025_pt1 | contig 19697 bp, 18 predicted proteins | sample OliLakLV19MP9P1_FD_148649 | JGI IMG/M metagenome (GOLD analysis project Ga0163154, IMG submission 148649) | Freshwater microbial mat bacterial communities from Lake Vanda, McMurdo Dry Valleys, Antarctica - Oligotrophic Lake LV.19.MP9.P1 | ecosystem: Environmental > Aquatic > Freshwater > Lake >...
GCGTACACATGCTCGAACGGTGGCCGAACACATCGGCTCTCGACACCGAGACGTGTTGATCAGCCCTTCCGAGGTCAAGGAAGAAGTTCTTACCAGTGCCTGGGTCTTTGATGATTTGTTCGCCGATTGGGGCACGATCACCACGCGTCTGCTCTATCGGCGCTGCCGCGAGATGGGGCTCAAGGTGGTCCTGGTAGGCGAGGGGGCCGATGAATTTTTTTCGGGTATGATGTTTTCCAGCAGCCGCAGCCGCTCGGATGGTGGGGCATGTTGCGGCTTTATCAGCGCTACGCCGGGCGTCGGCACGGATGTTGGTACAAGGCGTTTCGTGAACTAATGAAACGCTATCTGGCGCAAGGCAGTGGCGATAGCTTCCACGCGGTACGCTTGTTCGAGTCGCGCAACCAGATGCCAAATCAGTACGTCATGAAAGTCGACAAGGCCAGCATGGCCGAGAGCGTCGAAGCGCGCGCGCCTTTCCTTGATCGCCGAGTGGCGACACTGGCCTATAGAACGCCGAAGGAATGGCTGCTGCGCAACGGCGAGAACAAGTATCTGCTGCGCGCACTCGCCCGGCAGGATGGGCTGCTACCGGCCACGATCAGCGGCCGGGCCAAGTTCGGTGCCCCGCTGGCGGCGTCTTGGATGGATGACGACCGGGATTTCCGCAACTTCGCGCGCGGACACATCCTCGCGAGCGGCAGCCAGACGACGCAGCTCGGCCTCGCGCCCGCAATGCGCAGCTACTTCGATGAGGGCAAGGCAGGCTATCGTTGGCCGGCGGCGCTCTCGATATTTCGCAATCTGGCGTGGCGGCTGCTGTTGCTGGAGTTGTGGGCACCGCACTATTTGCGAGGCGCGCGCGCCCCATGACAAGCGGGCTCGTTAGCGTCATCGTGCCAGTATTCAACCGTCCGCAACAGTTGCGCGAAGCGGTGGCCAGTGTACTTGAGCAGGACTATCGGCCCGTCCAGATCATCATCGTCGACGATGGGTCTACCGACGGAGTGACGCCAACGACGGCGCAGGAACTGGTGGTTGGCAATCCTGGCTTGGTCCAAGTGGCCACGCAGGCCAACGCCGGTCCCGGCCAGGCACGTGAGTGCGGTCGCAAGCTGGCGCGTGGTGAGTTCATTCAATACCTGGACAGCGACGATGTCTTACTGCCGGGCAAGTTCAGCGCACAGGTGGCCGCGCTGAATGCAGAACCCCAGGCCGATGTCGCCTACGGGATCACCTACTTCCGGGATCACACCGGCAAGTGCGAACCGAAACCCCACAAGGACACGGGCATCCGCAAGGACGCCATGTTCCCAAGTTTCCTGAACAGTCGGTGGTGGGACACATCTACCCCGCTCTATCGCGTCAACGTCTGCGAGAAGGCAGGCGAATGGACCCATTTGCGCCTTGAAGAGGACTGGGAATACGACTGCCGCATCGCCTCATTGGGGGGGCGTCTGGCCTATTGCCCAGTTCCAGTTTCGGAAACCCGCGACCACATTGGCGATCGGATTTGCCGAGGGCATGCAATAGACCCAACCAGGCTTCGCCAGCGCGCAGCCGCCGAGTCGTTGATTTTCCGGCACGCGCTGGCCTATGGCCTTACACCCGATTTTCCGGAAATGCAGCAATTTTCGCGTTCGATGTTCCTGCTCGCGCGGCAGTGTGGCGCTGGAGGACTTGCGGAAGAAGCAAGGTCCCTTTTCGTCCTGGCTCGCCTCGCTGCCGGCGAAGTACGAGCGAAGGGCAAAGACTTTCGATTGTATGAACTGCTTGCCATGGCATTTGGGTGGGTAGCGATGGGAAAGATCTCAAGATCCATGGATCGGCTGCGAAATTCTGACGTTTGAGCGCGCCCGACGTGTCCGGTGTCAGACTCGTCTACGCTGTGGTTCAACTGGCAGACACCGCAAACGTATTAGCCCAGGAGGGTTTTTTCTTTGAAGTTAAAGTCATCGATGATGGTTCGGCAGACCAAACCGGTTGGGGTGGTCAAGTGAGAGCCGGCTGCGTTTCGCCAATGTTTGCTTCGCGAACTCAGCCGCTATTAAACGATGCCTGCCAAGTGAAAAGTGAATTTGCGGGTGATTCGCCAACGCGAAACAGTCTATGTGTGGCATAGCCGGCTGGCTCTTCACGCCGGGTGCTGAGCCACCTGCGCACGTGTTGGAACAGATGGCGTGGGCAATCCAACATCGGGGACCCGACGATCATGGAGAATTCCGGGATGGGGTGAACGGCGTAGCGTTGGCTCATCGTCGTTTGAGCATTATAGATCTGAGCGGTGGCAGCCACCAACCGATAATCGACGCCGAAACTCGTGTGGTGCTGGTGTACAACGGCGAGCTTTACAACTTTCGGAGTTTGCGCGGCCAACTGCAGGCACTGGGCCACCAATTCTTGTCACTCGGCGACTCCGAAGTTGTGCTACGGAGTTATCTGCAGTGGGGCACCGAGTGTTTCGTCCGGTTTGCCGGCATGTTTGCGCTGGCGATCTGGGATCCGCGGAGCCGATGCCTGCATTTTGCGCGTGATCCGATGGGCATGAAGCCGCTGTATTACGTCAAGTTCGCGGACGGTGTGGCATTCGGTTCAGAGATCAAGGTCTTCTGCGAACTGCCTGGGTTCAAAATGGTCCCTGCCCAGCGGGGGCTGCGGCAGTACCTGGAGTTCGGATATGTATTTGACGAGGATCAGACGTTTCTCGATGGCGTCTTGAAGCTCCCAGCCGGATGCCGAATGGAGCTGAAGTCCGGCGCGGCACCCCGGATCGACCGGTTCTTCACGCCCTGTCGCGTCAATAGAGACGATCGCAGAGCAGAGAGCGAACGGATCGATGAATTGGGCGAGGTCCTCGACGTCGTAACGGCGGAGCATCTGATCGCGGATGTACCGTTGGGTTTACTCCTTTCCGGGGGCCTGGATTCGAGTCTGGTCGCTGCGCTAGCGGTACGCCACGCGCCGCTGCTCACTATCAGCATGGGATTCGCAGACTCGCCCGTGGACGAGCGTCCATTGGCCCGCCAGGTCAGTAAGTTCATTGGCTCTGAACACCTGGAGATTCTGATCACCCCCGAGCAGGTGATGGCCGAGGTTAGCGAGGGCGCATGGGTGTTCGATGATCTGTTCGCGGACTGGGGGACAATCACCACGCGTTTGATGTACCGGCGTTGCCGCGAACATGGAATCAAAGTGGTCTTGGTCGGTGAGGGTGCGGACGAGTTGTTCGGGGGTTACGATGTCTTCAATACGCCGCCGGACCTGAATTTGTGGCGTCTGTTTCGGCTGTATCAGCGCTATTCCGGACGTCGCCACGGTAAATTGTTCCGCCCGTTTCAGCGGATAATGGCTGACTATCTTGAGGCGAGTGAGGCGGATTCCTTCGATGCCGTGCGCCTCTTTGAGTCGAGGCGGCAGTTGCCGAATCAGTACGTCATGAAGGTGGACAAGGCCAGCATGGCGGAGAGTATTGAGGCGCGTGCGCCCTATCTGGATCGCCGTATCGCGCAACTGGCCTACGGAACGCCCCGTGAATGGTTGTTGCGGGGCGGGGAGAACAAGTACTTGCTGCGAGCTTTGGCGCGCCGCGAGCGTCTGCTGCCTGAAAACATCAGCGGACGGCCAAAATTTGGCGCTTCGGTGGCCGCCACCTGGATTGACGACAATCCCGTATTTCGCAGGTTCGCTCGTGAACGACTGCTCTCCGGATCATGGGTCAGACGGTTGGGCTTCGAGCCGGCAATGCGCGCCTATTTTGATGGTGGGCGACAGGGATATGGATTTCCGCACGGCTTGTCCATATTCAATAATCTTGCTTGGAGGTTGCTGCTGCTGGAGCTATGGGGAGCGCATTACCTTACATCCGAAGTTAGGTGATCTCCTATTTCAGTTCTGGAATCTCTTGTCCAATATTTCGGAAGCCGAACGTTAGATACCACCAAAATTGATATAAGGCCTCATCAGTAAGGGCATACCGATTTAAAACCAAAGCGGACGCCGCGCCGGGCGGTAAATCCAGGAATCGCACAGTCGTGGCGGCCAATCGAAATAATGATTGCAGACGCAGGCGCCACGGACGAAAAACGGAAGTTGAGAGTGAGTTGATGAGTCGCTGGCCAGAGCTCATTGAACCGCTCTCCCGAACAAATGCAGGCTGAGGTCCGGAACGTCAAAAAGGACCGGATGCGGCGCGCGGCAAAATCGCCCAGCTCCTGGATTGTAAGTATTTGTCACTTTAAAACCAGTTCGATGACGAAGTCAAGGGCTGCGGGCGGATCCTGATGCCGATATTTCCTACGGTAAGGCTTACACATACCAACACGGCACTTCGTGTGAGCCAGTACGGGCTCAACTCACCGTTGAACGCCATCCAGAGCTTTTCCCGGCGTTGCTGACGGGACCAATCTGGCCAAGATTGATCCCATTGTATCGGCGGAAATCCTTGGATAGGGTAGGCCACTGGCCGGTCGCCAGGCAAGTAGGACATTTGGCGCTACGATGCATAGGCTGCCATCGTGGGCGTCAAGCTTAATTACGTTGATGCACAAGCTGCCGAAGTAAATAATCGCGACGAGGCGCCGCTTCGGTGCCTTTGGACGAGTGAAGCAAGTGCTATGGTTGATCGTATCGAGGCATATCAAGTGTGGTCCTTTTGGCGCAAAAGAGCGGCAGTTCCGCGAGAATCGTCCGACACCCAGCGCTACGTACGCGGGCTTTTCTGGGTGGGGCGGAATATGGGTGTATTTGGGTTGCCGCACCACGCAGCGCGGACCGTTGAGCTCGCGCGCGCGAGTAGTACGCAAAGAAAACTGGGGATTATGGTTTTTGATTTAGCAGTCTCGGTGAGTGGCTGGCGCTCGGCCGCTAGTCTGGTCGAAATGCGAAGACATTCAGATTGTAGGCACTTCGATGAAAGGTCAGCAGATGCCTGAAAGTACCGGTACTCCGCTGGTTTCGGTTGTGATGAGTGTTTACAACTGTGTGTCTGGAATCGGCGCCACGCTGAACAGTCTGCTGGCCCAGCGTGGCACCACGTTTGAGCTGATCGTCGTCGATGATGGATCCTGTGATGGTACGTCGGAAGTCTTGGCGGATTATGGTAAACGCGACTCCCGGATTAGGGTAATCAGTCAGTCAAACACGGGGCTTACCGGCGCGTTGATTGTAGGGTGCCGGGCAGCGCGGGGAGTATTCATAGCGCGGCAGGACGCGGATGATTTGTCGAGTGTTGATAGACTAAAAATTCAGTCGGATTATTTATTGGAACATCCAGAAGCCGTGTTGGTTGCGAGTTCGGTACGCTTCCTGGCGCCAAACGGCGAATGGTTGTTTGATCGCGCGCCGCCCGCTCGCGTCAATAATGTATTGGACGCACGGACGATTAATGTACCGCCGTTGGTTGGCACATTGTTTCGGCGAAATGCGTATTTGCGCTGTGGTGGATTTCAGCCGAAGTTTGCGGTCGCCCAGGATGTTGATCTATGGCTGCGACTTGAAGAGCAAGGGCCCTGTCATGGAATTCAGGACGTGTTATATGAAACTCGGCTGACTGTCGGTGGCATCAGTAGCCGCCGCAGAGACGAGCAAATACGGATGTGCGCCCTGGCCGTTGAGTGTGCCCGCCTTCGTCGCCGAAATGGAAGCGAGACGGCGTTGCTTGACTCGGTTGTTACCGGAACCTTTCGGTGGTCGAAGATGAGCAAGCGCGAGCTCGCTCGTTTCTACTATTTCGTTGGCGCTTGTCTGCAGCATCGCGATCGGCTTGCCGCGCGAAGATACTATCGATTGGCACTCGGGGCTAATATGCTGCACGCAAAAGCGTTACTGCGGATGTTGGTATATTGACGTCATATCCATGAGTAAATACAAGTTGCAAGATTTGTTTTGGGCGTTGGTGTCGCTGCAGCAACTGACGTTCACTTCGGATGTCCCCTGTCATCTCAATTCGGGCACGCTATGATCTATTCTGATGTTCGCGATGGGCTAAAGACTCAGCCGCGTCGGTGGTTGATTACCGGGGCGGCAGGCTTTATCGGAAGCAACCTCATTGAGGCGTTGCTCGGACTGGGTCAGGATGTTGTCGGCTTGGACAATTTCTCGACTGGCTTTCAATCGAATCTGGATGAGATACGTGCATCGGTATCTGAAGACGATTGGAGGCGATTTTCGTTCATTCGCGGCGATATTCGTGAGATCGAAGTCTGTCGTAGCGCATGCGATTCCGTCGATGTCGTTCTTCATCAGGCTGCTTTAGGGTCCGTTCCGCGCTCGATTGACGACCCTATTGCATCTCACGCGTCAAACGTCACTGGATTTCTGAATATGTTGGTCGCAGCCAGAGACGGCGGCGTTCAACGTTTTGTGTATGCGGCTTCCAGTTCCACCTACGGTGATCATCCGATGCTCCCGAGGGTAGAGGGAATTATTGGACGGCCGCTGTCTCCTTATGCTGTTACGAAGTATGCAAATGAGTTGTACGCGGACGTGTTCGCGCGGTGCTATGGATTTTCCAACATTGGCCTTCGTTATTTTAACGTCTTCGGTCGGCGTCAGAATCCAGGCGGGGCCTATGCCGCGGTCATACCAAAGTGGGTGGCGGGCATGATTCGTGGGGAACCGATTGTAATAAACGGCGACGGAAGAACTAGTCGGGATTTTTGTTATATTGAAAACGTCGTGCAGGCCAATTTGCTCGCAGCGACTGTGGCTGACGTGCGTGCGCTTAACGAAATTTACAACGTTGCGGTAGGTGCAGCTACGACGCTTAACGAGTTGATTAGTGCGATCCGTGAGTGTTTGGTCGAGCGGTATCCAATGGTGGTGGGTTGCACGCCAATCTACCAAGAGTTTCGGGCGGGCGATGTACCACATTCAGTCGCGGATATATCTAAGGCTCGTACGATGCTGGGTTACGAGCCAACACACCCCGTCGCGAAAGGATTGGTAGATTCGGTCGCGTGGTATGCGGATAGGTTCGGTTAGTCAATAATGGCGGAAGATATTAATCGCATAAGCATCGTTATTCCGTCGTATCGCCGTGAATCTGTATTGCTCGAGACGGTCGATTTTCTTCTAGATCTGGATGAACCAGCCCTTGAGATTGTGCTGGTGGATCAGACGCCAGAGCATTCGACTTCTACTGAAGCGGCGTTGGCGGTGCTTTCAAAGTCGGGTCGTATTGTTTGGCTGCGGCTTCCGGTTCCGAGCATTCCTGCAGCGATGAACCAGGGCTTGTTGGGCGCATTGGGAGACATCGTGTTGTTTTTAGACGACGACATCCGCCCCGATGCGGATCTTGTCGCGATGCATCGACGCACTCACGCTGCGCAGCGTGGAGGGATTGTTGCCGGTCGTGTGCTCCAACCTTGGCATTCTGGTTGTTGGGATGATGAGAATTCAACGAGATTCGGATTTAATTCGCCTAAGGCGCGTGAAGTTCCAGATTTCATGGGCGGTAATTTCTCGGTCGACCGCCGCGCCGCGCTTGCGATTGGTGGTTTCGATGAGAATTTCGTCCGCGTCGCTTACCGCTTTGAAGCGGAATTTGCAGCGCGCTGGCGGCGCGCTGGTGGCAAGATTCGTTATGAGCCGAGCGCGTTGATTCATCACCTCAAGGCCAGTTCCGGCGGCACGCGAGTCTTTGGCGATTTCCTGCGCACCGTGATGCCTTCGCACGCGGTTGGGGAATACTATTTTGCGTTGGTGGCGCGGCCGGATGGTTGGATTCGGATGTTTCTGAAGCGACCTTTCCGGGCGGTTGCCACGCGCCATCATTGGCGTCGCCCCTGGTGGATCCCGGTGACGCTGATTGCCGAGTTCAGCGGGATGCTGTGGGCGTTGTGGTTATTTCTGCGCGGGCCGCGGCTGGTTTCTGCTTCCGATACCGATGCGACTCGATGAGCTCTGCAGTTGAGCAGCGCCTACGCCTTTTGCACGTGGTACCGACTTACTTTCCGGCCACGCGCTACGGCGGTCCGATCCACTCGGTGCACGGCTTGTGCAAGGCCTTGGTACGGCTGGGTCACCAGGTGGACGTGTACACCACATCTGTGGATGGCGACCGTCGCCTGGATGTGAAAGAAGGCGTACCCGTTGATGTGGACGGAGTTCGCGTGTGGTATTTCCGCAGTCGCTACGATCGTTTGTACTGGTCGCCATCAATGCGCAGCAAATTGGTCGCAACGACGGCTGCTTTTGATGCCGTGCATTTGCATTCGGTCTTCTTGTGGCCGACCAACGGTGCGGCGAGATTGGCGCGTCGAGTCAACATACCGTACATATTGTCACCTCGAGGAATGCTGGTACCGGAATTGATCTCCGCGCGCAGCGCGTTGGTTAAGCGCGCTTGGATCAGGTTCATCGAGCGGCGCACGCTGCGTGAGGCTGCACGTATCCATGTGACCAGTGTAACGGAGGCTGACGGATTGAGGCGTTGCGGCTTGAATTTGGCGCCATTGATTGAAATTGCGAACGGCGTGGACCTGCCCGCACGCATCCGTCGTGCACCTTTGGCGGGGTCAGTGCTTTTTTTGGGGCGCATTTCGTGGAAGAAGAATCTCCTGTGTCTCGTCGAAGCAGTTTCGGCAATTCCTGGGGCGCAATTGACGCTTGCGGGCCCAGACGAGGAGGGGTTGATGCCGTTGCTTACCGCAAAGGCGCGAGAACTAGGCTGTAGTGCGCGAATTGTTTGGATCGGCGAAGTTGGGGATGCGAGGAAGCGCGAATTGTTTGCGCAGAGTGCATGCGCCGTCCTGCCCTCCTTAAATGAGAACTTCGGAAATGTGGTTGTCGAGGCCCTCGCACACGGCTGTCCGGTGGTGGTGACTCCTGGGGTTGGCGCGCGCACGGTGGTGGAGGCGGCTAATGCAGGAATTGTTGCTGATGGGACCGACGCCGCTGCCTTAAGCGTCGCTTTGGAGAGGCTTTTAAGTAGTCCCACGGCCGCGGCGACGTGGGGCTCGTCGGGCGCGGCTTACGTCCATGCGAATCTGGGTTGGGACGCGGTGGCGAGCCGCATGGCTGATGTTTATACGGAGATGAGGGATGAGAAGCGTGGTCTTCTGTCGTAGCGCGCTCGGGAGCGATTCAGTACGGGGGATGGAATCGCGCGCAAGCACGCTCTCACCTGAATCCGGTGATCATTTGTCCAGCATACTTACTCGCTCGCAGATGGTCGCAAGCGCCCGTGCTCGCTGAGATCACGCCCGTGGTTATCACTTTCAACGAGGCGCCGAACCTGGAGCGCACGCTTGAAGCGCTCACTTGGGCGCGCCGAGTTGTGATTGTGGACAGTGGTAGTACGGACGAGTCCCGATCGATTGCTGAGCGGTTTGCCAATGTTGAGTGGGTCGTTCGGCCATTCGATGACCACGCCCGGCAGTGCAATTACGCGCTTGAGCAGTTGGTGGTCAATGCGCCTTGGGTGCTGTTCATGGATGCGGATTACGTGGTTACCGCAGAATTGCGTAGTGAAATGGCTGCATTGATGCCCCCCGCGGAGATCAGCGGTTATTCGATACCCTTTCGCTACTGCGTCGATGGCATTCTCTTGCGGGGCACGCTTTATCCGCCCCGAGTGTCGCTGTTTCGACCTGAGCGCGGTCGCTATCGGCAGTTCGGGCACATGCATTGGCTAGATCTGCAGGGTGCTACCGGCGCGATGCTGAAAGGCCCGATGTTGCACGATGATCGCAAGTCCACCTTGAATTTTATGTCCCGCCAGCGTCGCTACGCCGATCTGGAAGCGCGGCACTTGCTGTCCGAGCCGTGGTCGGCACTCAACTGGCGCAAGCGCACCCGCCGCATGTTGATCATCGCTCCCTGGGCCGCTCCGGCCTTTGCATTGTTCGGCAAGGGTGTCATACTGGACGGCTTGCCGGGCCTCAAGTACGCCTGGGAGCGGGCGCAGGCGGAGTGGTTGATTGCGGCCGCCTTGCTGCGCCAGATGTGGTCACCTAACCCCAAGAGCCCAGGATGATCGTACTCGGACTCAATGCATTTCATGCCGATTCTGCCGCGGCGTTGCTGGTCGACGGCAGGCTGGTCGCGGCCGCTGAAGAAGAGCGTTTTCGCCGCGTCAAGCATTGGGCTGGTTTCCCCAGCCAGGCCATCGACTGGTGTCTGCGTTCGGCCGGTGTTTCGCTCAGCGATGTCGGCTGCGTGGCGGTCAACACCGATCCGAAGGCCGGTCGGCTGGCACGGGCAGCCTATGCGATCCGCCATCTGCCCTCGCCAGCCATGGTCATCGATCGGCTGCGCGCGCGGCATAAACGGATGTCTGTCGAGCAGCACTTCGCCACCGCCTTTCCCGGCCAGCGGTTGACGGCACGAGTAGTCCCGGTCGAGCACCACCTGGCGCACCTGGCCTCGGCTTACTACCCGTCGGGTTTCGAACGGGCGGTGGCGCTGTCGGTCGACGGTTTCGGTGATTTCGCCAGCGCGGCGTGGGGTGTAGGCATCAAAGGGCGCCTGGCGGTCGATGGCAAGGTTGCATTTCCGCACTCGCTGGGTGTCTTTTACCAGGCGCTGACGCAGTTCCTGGGCTTCCCGCACTACGGTGACGAGTACAAGGTCATGGGCTTGGCACCCTATGGCCAGCCGCTGTATGCCGAACAACTGCGGCGTGTGGTGCAGCCGGCGGCAAGCGGTGTCGGTTTCACGCTCGATACTCGCTATTTCCGTCACCACCGTGAGCGTATTGCCTTCGATTGGGAGGACGGATCGCCAACTTTCAGTCGCCTGTATTCCGATGAGTTGGTCGAACTGCTGGGCCCGGCGCGTGATCCCGGCGCGCCGATGGAACAGCGCCACAAGGATCTGGCGCGCTCGGTGCAGTTGGTGTTCGAAGAGTGCTATCTCGCGCTGCTGGGGGCACTCGCGGCGCTGCACGACACCGACGCACTGGTGCTGTCGGGCGGCTGCGCGCAGAACTCGGTGGCCAATGGTCTGATCGCTGCGCGCACGCCCTTTAAGAAGATCTTTGTGGCGCCGGCTGGTTATGACGCCGGAGGAGCAGTCGGAGCCGCCTATGCTGCCGCCGTCAAATTGGGCGAGGCGGTGCAGGCGGAACGATCGCCCTATCTGGGTCCCGAGTTCAGCGACGACGAGATCGCGGTTGATCTTGATGCGCATCGCGCCGATATCCTCGGCGCAGGCTGCGAAGTGCATCGTCACGAGAATGTCGCCGCACTGATTGAAGACGCATCGCAGCGAATCGTCTCCGGACAGGTCGTCGGCTGGTTCCAAGGCCGCATGGAATGGGGCCCGCGCGCGCTCGGCAATCGCTCGATCGTCGGCGACCCGCGCCGCGCAGACATGAAGGACATCATCAACAGCAAGATCAAGCGGCGCGAGTCCTTCCGGCCCTTCGCGCCCTCGATCTTGCGTGAGCATGTGAGCGAGTGGTTCACCCAGGACGGCGACGTGCCGTATATGTCGATGGTGTTCCCGATCCGCCCCGAAAAGCGCGCACAAATTCCGGCGGTGACCCATGTCGACGGCACCGGGCGCTTGCAAACCATCGAGCGTTCGATGAATCCGCTTTATGCCGATCTGATTGAGGCCTGCCGACTGAAGACGGGTGTACCGATGGTGCTGAACACCTCGTTCAATGAAAACGAGCCAGTGGTTTGTCGGCCAGTCGAGGCGTTGCAATGCATGCTGCGGACGGAGATGGATGCGGTGTTTTTGGGGGGGTGGTGCGTGAGCCGGGTGCAGCAGTGAGTCCCGCTCGGTGCTTTGGTGGGACCGGACTTGTCAAAACGCCTTTCTCATCATCTGGAAACGTCAGGGCTGGGGGTGAAGCCAACGAACACGGCGCGCGCAGAAAACACTTTCATGGATCGGAGTGGCTCGACACACCATCACAGTTCGCACTGGTCTGAACGCGCTTTCCCAGCCAAACCAAAATCGTTCTTACGAATCCGAACCCACACGAACCACCCTGGACGGGCTGAACACATGCGACAAACCGGCGCCGTCGTGAATGAAGATTTGTCCACTGGTTCGCAAGTCAGACCGGTGCGGGTCGCTGTATTAAATACCCACCCTATTCAGTACTTCGCCCCACTGTACGCCTACCTGACCCAGACCGAACCGGGCATGGACATCACGGCCCTCTACTGCACCGACTACAGCCTTCGCGGTGCTATTGACCGTGGTTTTTCCCAGGAAGTGCGTTGGGATATTGACTTATTGTCAGGTTACCGCAGCGTTTTCCTCGGCCCGGCCGCACGCGAACGAGTGCCCGCAGGATTCCTGTCCTTGATCGTGCCTGAACTCTGGCGCGAACTCCGCAGCGGGCGCTACGACGTACTTTGGCTGCATGGCTACGGCTATCTGGCCAGTTGGGTAGCGTTTGCGGCGGCAAAGTCTGTCGGGATGCCTGTGATGCTGCGTGGCGAAACACATCTTGGGTTGTCGCGGCCCGGATGGAGGCGGTTGCTGCGCGATTCCGTGCTGCGGGTGTTTTTTCGCCACATCGACGCCTTTCTCGCGATCGGCAGCCGAAACCGCGAGTACTATCTGGCGTCTGGCGTGCCGTCGGAGCAAATTCATATGGTGCCCTACAGCGTCGACAATGATCGGTTCATAGAGGCCGCTGCCGCGGCCAAAGACGATCGCGCCGCCACGCGGGCAAGACTCGGGATTCCCGTTGACTTGCCGGTCGTCCTATACGCGTCCAAGTTGGTTGAGCGCAAACATCCGCATACGCTGTTGCGAGCGGCCTCGAACCTCCAGTTAGCGGGCTTAGACTTCGCGCTGTGCATGGTCGGATCCGGGCCGATGGAAGCACAACTACGCAGTCTCAGTCAGGAGCTGAAACTCAGAAACGTCAGCTTTGTCGGTTTCGTCAATCAAAATGCACTCCCTGCGGTCTACTCGGCTAGTGACGTTTTCGTTTTAGCTTCGGCATCCGAACCTTGGGGGCTGGTAGTCAACGAAGTCATGTGCGCTGGTCTACCGATCATCGTCTCTGATGAAGCCGGCTGCGCCGCGGATTTGGTGGAGCACCATGTGAATGGTTGGCACGTGCCGTCCGGCGACGTAACGGCGTTGGCGCAAGCACTTCGATTGGTCCTGGTTGATGATGCGGTGCGCGCAGAATTTGGTAAGGCCAGTCTCAAAAGAATTCGCCAATGGAGCTACGCCGAATGCGCGAAAGGCTTGCGCACGGCGCTCGCGTCCATCCTACCAAACCGAGCGGTCGCTCAAACTCAACCCGCAAGCGTCGCCAAATGAACACCCGCTTGCGAAAGAGTGCAATATCGTTTTCAAGCTTCCAGCCTACGCGTCGTTAAACCTAGAAACCTCAGTTGGACGGGGTAGAGTGTGCGGTTATGGGTGTGCAGGCATAAGCGCAATGAGGCGGGTGAAAGCCGGCAAGCTTGCGCGGCATGCCGCGCGCCGGCTTGAACGGCTGGCGGCTGAGCCGCCAGACCGGGGGAATGGTTGTTCCATTCGAACGAGTTGCAACGCAGCCATGCGCAGCCAGAACCGTGCAATCTGCCCCCGTAGCGCACTCACACTATAGGTGAGCTGATCAAAGTGCTGAAAAGTGAAAAGAATCATCGCGTTATGGGTGAGGTGAAGCGGTCAACTAAGGTTTCTAGGTTAAAGTGTCCGTGCTTGACACAAACCCTTCGTATGAAAGCATGCTCCCACAGGAACGCGAACGCGTCAGGGACCTCCGATTTGATATTTTTAACGGCGACCGCGTTACTGAATTCAAGCTCGCATCATCTTCGCCACGGCCTTTCGCGAAAGCCGTCATCCGCCAATTTGCTAGCCAATTGCAGTGTTGGGCGCCGCAGCGGGCGAGTCTGGAAATTGCTTAATAACGAAGTATTGATTCTTTACTTAACAGTCGCAATTCCTGCCCTGATCATGACGTCGTCGCGCTGACGTGGGCTGGTTCTTTTTACCATCCCCGCCGGACTGATCCAACAACCGATACGGAAGCTGATGACTGGCCAGCCGTTGTTCGCGCAGTTGCTGATCATGACGCTTTTCGGCCTCGCGATCCTCTCAGCGATGACACCAGTCGGCGCCCCCTTCTTGACGCCAATCACTCAGGACCGGCAGCAAACCTAAAAACTATTTGTTGCGTTATTCCTGCTTATCTTCGTGCAGTCGTTTCAAGCTTTGATCCGCTACCAATCAGCATTGATCCCGGCAATTGGCGTCGTGAGCTACTTAATGCCGATCCCGGCGCTTTGGCTGGCTTACATGTATGTGCGGCGGGTTGCAGACATACGTCTCTATTTATCTCTGTATGTGATCCTTGGCGCGCTCATAAGTTCCGGAATCATCGCCAGCTACAACGGAGTGAAGCTAGATATGTTCGAGCCGATTGGCAAAGAACCAATGGCGGTCTACGACAAATTACTTGGCATTGTGCCGGTATACTGCGGCTTCCTGAGATCGCCTGAAGTCGCCGCGTGGCATGCAGCGACGGTGGCCTCGTTGTCAGTTATTCTCTTCTTCTCCTTCCGGAGAAGCATTTTCAAACTGTTGTCCTCCGCCATTGTGACTTACGCCGTGTACTCGGCGATGCTGACTGGGCGTAGAAAATTCCTGGCCGTGATGATGGCATTTGCCGCACTTTATTTCCTGGGTTTGTTCTACTTCTCCAATCGGACTGTGCGCCGCGCTACCTTTGTTGGGACGCTGACGGTTGGGATACTCTTACTGCCATTACTCGTTGCGGCGCCGGAGCGTGGACCACGCGAATCGTATGTGGTTCACTCTGCGACGACAATTGACGACTCCTGGGACCGCCTCTATAAATCAGGCATCGGCAGTGTCTATTGGGCGCTAAATACTGCCGGGCCATTTGGTCTGGGAAACGGAATCGGCTCGCAAGGTGCCGCCGGATTTGTTGGCAAGGACATGGATAGTGTCCGCGGCGCTGCAGAAGGGGGCCTCGGACGCATCGTGTTGGAGCTAGGCTTGCTCGGACTTTTCCTTGCAGTTGCTTGTGGCGTGGCCGTGGCGCGACAGCTAAAACGATGCGTTGGGCTTGCTGCGCAATATGACGTTACCCTGATGCGACTGACCTTGGGTTTGGTATGCTTCATTGCCGCCAATGTACCAGTATTTATCGGCGCGCAGCAAATTTACGGCGACCCATTTGTATTGATAATTCTGGGGCTCTTGATGGGATTCGTGTTGTCGGTACCTCGGATCATCCGCCTGAACCAAGCTCGTGATGACCAACGGCACATTGAGTCAGCGCACCCATTCAGCCTCTCACGCCTATGATCGACGAACAAATCGCTGGGCGGCCCATTCTGAGATCTCTTGGCGGTGAGCCGGGCCGGCCTGTCAAGAAAGAAGTGATCGCGCTCTTGGGGATTTTGCACGAGTTGGCAAATGTACCCTATTCCACAGAACAAGACCGAGAAAGTGTAAGCTTTAGCGACGAAAAACTCACCGAATTGGTGATCAGGAACCGTATTGCCGGGTTCGTCTGTGAGTATAGAGGTAGGGATTCTCAAGACGATGAAATTGCTCGCGAGGCCCAATTGCAGCGAAGGCTATCTTTCGCCAGATTTCTGGAGGCTCGAAAATTAGTCCAAGATCATCTTGCGCCAGCCAATATCCGTCACGCGTTTTTAAAGGGGCTGGTGCTTGATGGGACGCTTTACGGCGGGCGCTTCATACGACAAACTTCAGATATCGACCTGTTGGTTGGAAGCAAGGATCTCCGTGGCGTAGTTAGCTACTTGGAGACCCGAGGATTCCGCCCAAGCCATGAGCGTTGGCGCGACGATCCAATAGACATATACTGCGAGTACGCGTCAGTCGTTGAGATGATAAACGAATCAGGTGTGGTCATCGAGGTTCATCGATCGTTAGACCAGTCTGGGGTAATATTCCCTGCCCTAAAAGATCTCCCGATCCAGGAATCCACCGTCGCCGGCACTACATTCGCTAGCCTCGCCGAGCCCTTTAATTCGATTTTCATATTCTTCCACCATTCCCGTCATCAATGGTCATGCTTGCATTGGGTAATGGACCTGATCCTGATCGCAAAGTCCTTGTCCGCCGATCCTGACGCGCAAGAAATGCTCTTGTCGCAAGCAAGGTCGCTAGGCCTTGAGAAAACGGTGCGTGAGTCCCTATTGCTTGCTGAAGACCTCAGAATCCTGGCAGGCAGGGCCGACTCTCTGGCGATGTTTAAATCACGATTTTCCGCTAGTTGCCTTAAGTACATATCGTCCGACTTTTCCGAACTTGCCGAGTTAAAGCGGTTAGAAATGCACATTGAGCCTGACTTCCATTTTGCGTGGCAGGAGGAACGACTTTACCGTTTGCGCTATTGGATTTCGAGATTCCGACCTGGCGAAAATGACTATCGGCTGGCGCCGTGGGTGGGGACAAATAGGTGGCTGCTGTATCCAATTCGGCCGCTCACGGTGATCCTCAATCTCTTCATGCGTCGCGCGGTAGGCTGAAGCGAATGAATCTGTCGATTGACAAAAATACACAGGAATTTCGCTATTGTGCATTTGGCCTGATAATTTTGTCGAACAGAGTTTTGGAGCCGCTAGCATTAAGAGTCGAAAGTGATGGGCCGGTTGATGTTGTGGTGTGTTTCGCTGACGTTAAGTCAGAATTAATAGAGCTCACGGATTTCAGCGCGCGTGGTGTCTGGTTTTATTTTATGGGCCGAAACCGACTCGCCGTGATCGATTCGACGAGAGTAAATGTTGAGTTTGACTCGTCAGAAGTGGATTTCCGAACAGTGCTCGCGTTTGTGTACGGCATTGGGATCGCCATTGTGCTAGCCCAACGCGGAATGTTTCCGCTTCACATCAGCGCGGTCGCTATCAATGGCATTCGTGTTGCATTTGGAGGCGCGTCCGGCGCAGGAAAATCGACGACGGCGGCTGCTTGCGTCTCGGATCTTGGCGCAGAACTGATTTCCGATGATCTCGGGCTAGTGAGATTCGAAGGAAACCTCCCGTTGATTTCTGGACTTAGTGAGCGTGGGTTAAAGCTTTCGTCTAATGCGATCAATTGGCTTCGGATGGAGCGCAACGTGGTTGGCTGCGAGCGCGACCAAAAACAAAAGCTGGTGGTCGAGGTGCCTGTGGAATCCAGATTGTTGCCTCCTCGCCTTGACGGAATCGTATTTCTGGAGCAATGCGATGTATCGGTGGAGCCGCGCTTGCTGAGATTGTCGTCCGCCGAGGCGCTGATTCTATCTTCGGGCTTGCTCTATGTTCCGCGACTTGGCGTTGAATTTTGGAGTTTAAGGGACGCAATGGGATTTCTTGGTCGCTTGGTGTCGAGTTCCTATTGCTTCAAGATAATTCGCCCGAGGGAAGGAGGGGATCGGTTCTCAGATTTGAAACCGGTGATCCGGGAATTGCTGGACGTAATCAAAGGAGGAAAGAATGTACGTAATGAAGGATAATATAATATTGCAACGCCTCGGTGACGAGGTGGTCATCTTTCGTTTGAGCGATGAGCGATTTTTCTCGCTGGACGTTGTTGCTGCCAAGATATTCGATACTCTTTTAGAGGTGAAGGACACCTCAGCAGCGATCGATCGGCTTGCGGCAACCTACGACGTGGCGAGAGATGAACTTGCCGCAGACGTCAGTGTATTCGTCGAGCGCTGCTTGAGAGAAGAGTTCTTCGTAGAGATAGCCTAAGAATTACTGCAAGGTTCCGGTGCGCATTCGGAGTCACTAAACTAGCATGAACACTTTGGTTCGTGATCGAAATAAGGAGCAATTCGATTCATTGGCTGTGTCAGATCGATTTAATCGCGAAGGCTACGTCATTCTAAGGAACTCAGTTGATGTGTCGGTGGTTGCGTCTGCAGCGGAGTGTCTGAGCCGGCAATTCGGCGCTTTTTGTCCTAACGGGGATGATTCGCCGAGGGTAATCGAGCACGCGGCTATGCTCGTTGGGGAAAAACGCTATCAGGTCGCGCCGTTTTTCGAGGCGCCTTTCGCGTTGCCATCTATCTGTTGTGCGGTTAAAGTCGTTTCAGTGGTCGAGAGGATTCTCGGGGCTGGATTTAACCTAAGCAGTTTGGGAGCCGTTATTTCCTTGGCAGGAGCGCCGCCGCAACACGTACATCGGGACTTTGAAGGAATTTTTGGGGGAGTGCCGATCGACGGCATGTTGCCATCGTTCGCGGCAACTTTGATCATTCCGCTTGTCGAGGTCACTGAAGAAAATGGCCCGACAATGATTTGGCCCGGGTCCCATCGCCTCTGTGGACCCCATGGTACATGGTCGCTATCGGATGCAGTGAGACCGCTACTGAAGCTTGGGGATTGTCTATTGATGGATTACCGGGTTGTTCACGCTGGAGGGGCAAACAACAGTGGAGTTTCGCGTCCGATATTGTACAACGTTTATAGTAGGCCTTGGTTCAGAGATCATTTGAATTTCAGGGCAATTAATCGTTTCAATACGCCATCAGTTCGGCTACCATTGGCGAATGAAGTTCAAAAGATGTTGTCGCCTGACGATCTCGCGGGACTCTCTTCGGCACAATTGGGTGGCGCCTGACGTCGTGCGTTCTTGAGGTCATGCTTGTCCGACGCATCAGCTTGCGTAACTTTAGCCAAGGTCGCGGTTCGTTCGCTGTTTTCTGCGGCTTCTCGGACGAAATAAGTGAAGAGTTTAGGAAAGTGAACTGCTAGAAACCGTAGCGAGCGGTTCGAGTGCAGGGCGCACGGAGCGCAGGAACCGCAGTGTATTTTTCGTAGATGACGATTCCGAGCATCGCGCAACGCAGCAATCGGACGGTCTCGGCTTTCAGCGCTTCGTCGGCCAGTTCGACCAGATGGGAGGAGTCAAAGCCGATCTGTGCGATCGACAGATGCTCGCGCACGCCGGCCTGAATACTGCATGGGGCTTTGATCGTGCGCGACCATGAGCATTTCAAGTCGTCCGATTGCTTCTCGTCAACGCCGATCGCGACGACCGCACTCATTAAACTGCCGGCCACTCTGTGCGAGCACGCGGTGCACCGTGTCGCGGTGCACGTGCACCTGACGCGCGATCGTCCCCACGCGCCAGTGTTCGACGTCATGAAATTACAGGATCTGCGCACTTAGGCTTAGTGGAATTGTCATCACAGGATCTCTGGTCGGGTGCACGCAGTGGCCGGTGCAGCGCGGCAGCGTCAGAAAGCAGGATCGGGCGATACGGAGGGCTCGGGAGTGCATGCGGGCAGTGTGGAGCATCGTCGGCAGCGCCGAGAGAAGCCCGAGGCATCCGCCAATGCTTCGAATGCGCCGCATGCGGCATCCGTCCGCGACGACTGCGCTGGTAGACCCGCCCCGACGGTAGCAGCGATCCCCGACTGGCCGCCCGTGAACCGGCACAGCCGCAGGTAAACCTGACTCCGATCGCAACGACGGCACTGCAGCACCTGTTCGCGAACAGCGGGCACACACGAACAACCGAGCCGGGCCAACCTACATTGCGCAAGCGCTACTCGGAGACCCCCAAGGACGCTGTCCATCGGTGCAACACTTCCAACGCGCCCGCGGCAACGGCATGGTGCAAGGTACGGCGCGGCAACGCGCCGCCAGGCTGTTTTACAACGGCCAGCGCAGGTGTGGCATCGTCCCCAGCGCAGCAAAGCAATCGGCTCTCGGGCGCTCGGGCGCTCGGGCGCTCGGGCGCTCGGGCGCTCGGGCTCTCGGGCTCTCGGGCTCTCGGGC
>Ga0163154_10004026_pt1 | contig 19686 bp, 13 predicted proteins | sample OliLakLV19MP9P1_FD_148649 | JGI IMG/M metagenome (GOLD analysis project Ga0163154, IMG submission 148649) | Freshwater microbial mat bacterial communities from Lake Vanda, McMurdo Dry Valleys, Antarctica - Oligotrophic Lake LV.19.MP9.P1 | ecosystem: Environmental > Aquatic > Freshwater > Lake >...
ATACCCCTCGAAACGTGGATGTAGGGGTGGATTAGGCGCTTGTCAATCGTTCGTTAACATGAAGGTTCGCGCGCCGAATATCCACCCATTTGCCGCCAACGGTCATTTCTCCCTTTATTACCGATCATTTTTCAGCCTGAGCAGTTACACTTAAAGGTTTTAAGTAACTACACACCCCTCACCCAAAGCGAAGCGGCGGGGCGAGGGACTTTCTACCGCGTTTCTCCCTTTCTCCATAAACGAAGCGGCTGGGAGAAGGGGTCGGGGGATGAGGGGTAGCTGTATAGTTACGGTTTTAATTCTTTTATAAGTGAGGGGTTTTATCGTCTTTTTTGAGTCATTTGTGTTGTTGTGATAACTTGCCCGCCGATTCCTTTGTTATAACCTTCTATAGCCTTCAAGCCTGATAGCCTTTATCCTAGAAAGAATAGATTTTGTGTTTCTATGACCTTCATACGATCTGAATTTACACATTGGGTGCATCAATGGCTAATCAGATCGATATTTTCTGGGTTGTGCTTGCGGCAATGCTGGTCTTTGTCATGCAGATCGGCTTTCTCCTCCTCGAAACCGGCTTCACCCGCTCCAAGAACAATATCAATGTGGCGATGAAAAACATCGCTGATTTTGCTGTGACCACCCTGTTGTTTTGGCTGTTTGGCTATGCCCTGATGTTTGGCGTGACTACCAGCGGACTCTTCGGCATCACCGAATTCATGCCCGAACTGGACGTAAACCGCCTCGATCAAGCCGCCTTCTTTATCTTTCAAGTCATGTTTTGTGGCACCGCCGTTACTATTGTCGCGGGGGCGGTTGCCGAGCGTGTCCGGTTCGCCGGCTACATGCTTATTTCTGCCATCGCTGCGGGCATCATCTATCCCATCTTTGGGCATTGGGCATGGAATGGCATCAATTTGGGCATGGCGACCGGCTGGCTAAGCAGCATGGGGTTTGTTGATTTTGCCGGTTCCAGCGTCGTTCACAGCGTGGGGGGGTGGATTTCGCTGGCGATTGTGCTGATCGTCGGTCCGCGTATTGGGCGCTTTGATGCACAAGGCAAACCGCAGCACATCCCCGCCTCTAACCTCGCGCTGGCGACTACCGGAGCCATGCTTTTATGGTTTGGCTGGTTTGGTTTCAACGGGGGTAGTTCGCTCGCCTTTAACGCGGTAGCATTACGCGCTTTTGGCAACACCGTGATGGCGGGTTCTGCCGGCTTGGTCATGGGCATGTTTTTGGGGCAACTGATCTATAAACGCACCAATGTCGATCTGCTGTTGAACGGCACCCTTGCGGGCTTGGTCGGCATCACGGCAAATGCCCATGCCGTCACGCTCGGTCAAAGTGTCATTATCGGCGCGCTTGCCGCTGTCGTGATGTATGGCGGGCAGATGTTGCTGGAACGCTTGCGGATTGATGATGCGGTGGGGGCGATCCCCGTGCATCTGTGCGCTGGCATTTGGGGTACCTTGGCGGTTGGCATTTTTGGTGATTTGCAACTGCTCAATACCGGACTCAGCCGCATCGATCAAATCGGCGTGCAGATCCTCGGGATTATCGTGTGTGCGGCATGGGTGTTTGGCACCACGATGGTGATCATCTTGGTGGTGAACCGGATTACCCCCTTGCGCGTATCGCCCGAAGATGAACGAGTTGGCTTGAATGTTTCGGAGCATAACGAGCGTACCGATCTCTTAGATTTGATTGATGCCATGCAACGGCAAGCTGAAACCGGTGATTTGAGTATTCGCGTTCCGGTGGAACCGTTTACCGAAGTGGGCATGTTTGCGCAAGAATACAACCATGTGATGAACAATTTGGAAGCCAGCCAAGCGGAAGCGGAGCGTCTGCGTGAACAAGAGTTAGAGGCGCGCGTCGCGGTTGAAAATGCCCGTCTGAAGTCGGAATTCACATCGATGATCACGCACGAACTGCGCACGCCGCTGAACTCGGTGGTCGGCTATTCGGGGATGATGCTGATGGGGGTGCGCGGCACGATTGATGAGGATGCCCGCACTATGATCCAATCGGTTGAAGACAGCGGCAAGCATCTTTTGGGGTTGATCAATGATATTCTCGATTTAGATAAGCTGGAAGCGGGTCAGTTTACCATGCACCCCGCCCCCGTCGAAATGCGCCGCCTCGTGCCCGAATGGATGGAAACGATGCGCGTGTTGGCGGATCAAAAAGGCTTGTGGCTAGACGCTCATTTTGATGCTCATTTTCCAACCGTCATGACCACCGATAGCGAGCGCATCACGCAGATCGCCTTCAATTTGATCGCAAACGCCATCAAGTTTACCGACAAAGGTGGGGTCTATATGCGCCTCCAAACGGATGCAACGACATGGACGCTTGCCGTCCAAGATACCGGGATCGGCATCAGCGCGGCGAATCAAGCCCTTATCTTTGACCGTTTTCAACAGGTCGAGGGGTTTTCCCAACGTCAATATAAGGGGACGGGCTTAGGGTTGGCGATTGTCAAATTGTTGGTCGAAGCGCTCGGCGGGCAAATTAGCGTTCACAGTATCATCGGTGAAGGCAGCACCTTCACAGCAATCTTTCCTTTAGACTCATCTGCGCATCTAGGGAGATCTCATGAGTGACATCCGCCTCAGCCGCGATATGCTCAAAAACTGGATCGTCGTCGTCGTGGATGATGACCCCGCGAGTTTAGATATTGCTTCTAGCTTGCTCACTTTTCACGGGGCAACGGTGCATCAGGCAAAAGATGGCGAAGATGGGCTGCGCGTAATTCAGGCACACCGTCCAGCCTTGGTGATCACCGATCTGTCGATGCCGGTCATGGATGGCTGGGAACTGATTCGCCGTTTGAAAATTGACCGCACCCTGCTCGATATCCCGATCATCGCGCTGACGGCACATGGGCGTAGTGGGGATCGGGTGCGGGCGATTGAAATGGGGTGTCACAACTTCTTGAATAAGCCGTTGACCCCCTACACTTTCGTACAAGATTTGCTGAAACTGGTGGTTGATATCCCCGATTTGGCGGAACGAGTCGTCACGACGGAGTAAGGACACGGCGAGTCGGTCAGGCTGGAAGATGATCGTCGAGCGCGCTCACCGTCGCCGCCCCTTCGCCCCCGCCCGACTCGCCGCCGCCCGCTCTGCTGCGCAAAGTGGATTTGTGCGGCGGAAGGGAAGGTAACATGATGGTTAAGCATATACATAAACGAAAGATTGTGGGGCTCGTTTCACATTATAATGAGCTGGCAGCAACAGTGGAAAATCATATTTGCGCGCTTGCTGAATCTTAAGGGCATAGCCCCTTGTTTGTCCCAAAAAGTACCGATCAAACAAGGGTTTTGATATCCCTGAATACAACTTGGTCTCCTCCCAAAGCAATTCTAGGTTTAACTCTAAAATTGAATCGATTTCAAACTCACCGATCACTTTACTGATAGGTGCAGTGGCATAAACAACAATTGTCTTTATTGTCCGATTAGCGAACAATCGGCGCCGGAATTCAAAACGCTTCGAACCGTCAAAAATGCGGTTTGCATATTCAGGCTTAATCGACAACATGACGCTTGTCTGCATGAGACTTCTCCATCAAAATTTGGAACGCTTTGTCCGACAATAGAACAAATCCGCGTGGCGGTTTATCGCCGATTATGCCTAATTCTAGCAAATATTTTCTATTTAAGCGATTTGTTAGAGAAATTGCGTACAAAAAATTTACGACGAATGGGCGATAGGTAAGGTTATAATTCCAATATTTCTCAAGCTCCTTGTCTGAAAAGACACTGCGTTTTCTACATGACTCAATGAACTTTTCTAACGTTGAGATGTTGGTGATGACGCTTTCAACTACGCCAATTGTTGTAGTCACAGAAGTATAATGAGCAGCGCCTCTATCGGCGGTTCGGTAAAACACAATAATGTCCCCAGGTTTCAAATCTCGCTCAATTGAGCGAGATATATAAACTTTGTGGATTGCGTTCCGGTTGGGACGTTGCTCAACAAAATTACTTGGAGATTCTGTACGCAAGATAGAGTCTGGAAAAAGCTCCGTATGATACTCTGGATAAATAGGGACAATGAATTTTCGGGTATGACCTGAAAAATACGGAAATGTAACCTTTGGATTATTTCTATTCGCGGCTGGCATAAAATCGCGCACATAGACAAATTCATCTCCTTTTGGAGAATGTTTTACACCGTGCTTATAAAATCCCCACTCTTGCATCAAATCAATGAGACGTAATTGATCCTCAGTTTTATCAAAAATGGTCACATAAATCTCATCGACTTTGCGCAGCATTGCATTATCGAAGATGATTTTCAGAAACCTTTCCCCCAGTTTAAAGCCATTTATAATCACCTTAAATGTCCCGATTTTTAATCGCCGCTTTGGTTCTAAACGCGGTTCAATGTTAGCATAATTTTCGTCTAAACCTTCTTGTTTGACATAGAGAAATGCAAGAACTTCATCTTTCTCGCCCTTGCAAATGTAAGCTGTTTCATCCGCTTTTTTATTGAACCATTTCTCAAATTCTGGGTAATCTTGCTTAAAAGAGTCAAAGAAAGGATCAGCTAATCTAATATTTCCAAATAATTCTTTTTTGACGGATAGAACTTTATAATCAACTAGGTCTGGGTTTTCGGCAATTACCTTTTCGAGAAACGAATCCACAGTAAAGACCCGATCTTGTATTTCTAGTTCTCTAGCTTTCTTATGAAGTTTTTTATCTTCACTGATCAGAATGTCAACTCGTTTGTTGTACACCTCTTTCAATAGAGAAGTATCGATAAAGTCATTATCGTTCTGATCATATTTTTTGCGTATTATCTCTATTTGGGGCGATTCGGGTGCCTCCGTTTTGAGAATAATATAACTTTTCAACTTCGCGTTAAAACTCGAGACGACTATGGGATCAGCATGTTTTTGAATTTCCATAGATGTTAAAGGATGTACACATTTTTCATATTTAAGTTGATCAAGCCAGTAAAAAAGATTCCCAATTTCGGGAATAATTATTCGATTTGTTTCACGGTGAATAATGACGTTGGTATCTAGCAACGCTCTCATTATCTATGCCTTTAATTGCTCAAATATTCAGATTACTGTAGCCATATTTACTCTTGTAACTCGAGATAAATATGGCTACAGTAATCTGAACATAGACGATAATAAAGGGTAAAATGATAAGCTGAGACAAACAAGCGGACATGCGGCGTGAAAATTTTTGTTTTAATATAACCCTAAATGTGCTTTTACATGTTTTTCTTCCTGCCTTCCCATTAATTTCCCTATTTCTGACGGAGCGCACTCACCGTCGCCGCCCCTTCGCCCCCGCCCGACTCGCCGCCGCCCGCTCTGCTGCGCAAAGTGGATTTGTGCAGCGGAAGGGAAGGTAACATGATGGTTAAGCATATACATAAACGAAAGGTGACTATCTCAGGTATAGAAACAGAATAAAATAAACAGAGAGGCATGAAGACGTGAAGAAAAACAGGAAAATACCCCTCGAAACGTGGATGTAGGGGCGGATTAGGCGCTTGTCAATCGTTCGTTAACATGAAGGTTCGCGCGCCGATCCCACCCATTTGCCGCCAACGGTCATTTCTCCCTTTATTACCGACCGTTTTTCAGTCTGAGCAGTTACAGCTCGACCCATGTTCTCACATCCGCCTCCAGTCGTTGAAATGCGCTCAACGCCCGTAATGGGCTGAAATCATCAATATTTTCCGCCATGCGGTGGATTTGCTTGGCAGGATTAAAATTTTTAAGTTTCCGACCTGTGAGTTCGCTGGAGTGTTCTAAAAGGGCATATAACTCTTTTTTAGGATCAGGCATATCCTCAATCTCTTTAATTGCGGGCAGGTGAAGTTTAATCTTGCCATTTAGATTTCCTGAAGCTTGACGGATGGCATTCTCGTTAAACAGAAACCAAGCTTCTGACATGCGCACCGGAATCACGCAAATGTGATACGGTAGCGAATCATTTGGTAAATAGATTTTTGCCTGCTGATATGCTTTTTCGATTTCCTGCACACGCTGTTGAAAAGGCTCCCGCTCCGCATCCCGATGTATAAACAAAATATCGCAGGGATAGGTCTGGATGGCGCGAACAATTTTACCTTCAAGGGTTATCGGTCGATTAGGCAGTGAGCCAAAATCCACCCAACGCTCTTGCAGCGACACATCAGGCAGCCATGTTTTAAGCAACCATTTCAACACGGGCAGCAATATCTTATCGGAACTGCCATCGGTGATGAGCGTAAAACGAAATGCTGTCATTCGCTTTCAACCTCAAAGGGCAAGGGCATCTGAAGTTCCTGAACATCGGGGCGGTCAATAATGCGCCGAGGAGCGCTTTCTCCCTGTGTCAAATCGTCTTGCTCATCCGTCGGATGCACAGGCACCGGATTCAAGTATGCCAGCACATCCCCAAGCGCGACGGATGGCGGGGCATCGGACGCTTTTTGCCGCCATGTGCCCGATAAACTGCTGAAGCGAACGCCTCGAAAAATGCCGAGTGCCTCGTTCTTTTGTTCAACGGAATCGGCGAACAGTAAACTCTCTTGTGGGACTTGCTGCACGACAGCGGGGGAGTGCATATTGATGATCACCTGCCGTAGAGGGTTGTCGGCATCAACCGCCATCGTCGCATCAACGGCGATATTCTGCAACAATTCAAGGATCGCCGGAATGCGCTTGGGATGAATCCCGTTTTCAGGTTCCTCCATGCACAGCACTCCGCCGGCATTGGGGTCAAAGCCGAGCGCGCTGAGCGCCAAAAAGCGGAGGGTACCGTCCGACAAGGCTTTGGCGGGCATCGTTGTGCCATCGTGATGCGTGACCATCAGTGTATACAATTCACGCTTCTCGTCACGATCAACGGTGATCGCTTTTACGTCGTCTAGCAACTCAGATAGTTCGTTCGCCATGCGTGCGTAGAGCATCCCCTCTGGCATTTGTGCCGCCAACGCATAGATCGTCGCCGCCAAGTGTGACCCATCCATGCCGATACGACGGGCAGCACTAAAATCATCGGGCTGGCGCATCGCCTTTGGTTCCAATTGCAACAAGCGCCATGATTGCATCTCGCGCCGCGCCAACAACGCAGTAGGACTTTCGCGGGCATTGGTCGCAGACAGGACAGTACGAGGTAAGCGTGTAGCACTGTGCGGAAAAGGGCGTCCACTGGTTCCACCATCTTGATGCTGCCGGATGACCGTATCGTTATTGTCTTGGGTCGTAGAGATAAATGGAGATTGCCGCCCCTTGCCAATAATCACAGAATCGCGCCAATCAGTAGTTGTTGAAAATCCCAAGTTTTTGATCGCTTGGTCTTTTTTGAGGTAGGTTAACTCCTCACTCAATAATTCCAGTTCGCCTAAGCTTTGATTTTTTTCACGATATCCAAGCGTAAGGATGTACCGCAAAACTGTTGTCGTTGCGACTGCTGGTTGATTGAGATCATCCACCCCTGTGGACGGAATGATCATATCCGCTTCAAACGACATGCTCGAGGCGTACTTATCCCCCACATGATGAAAGATACCGTGAATATCCCCGCTCCTTCGTTCATCTTCATTGCGCACGAGTTGCGCCGCCTGAATTAAGGATTTATCCGCCAACACGCTCAAAAAACGGATGGCGTCGAACAAATTAGACTTGCCAACCCCGTTCCCCCCGGCAATGCAGGTGAACGGTCCAAAACGGACATCGACATCCACCAAATTCTTAAATCCAGAGACTTTTAAGCGCGTGAGCATCGTTTCCCCTCACTTATCGTGACACCTAATTTCATTTCTGCTAAGCATAACACAGAACAAAAAAACGCCAGAGCAGCCCGCTGCCCCAGCGTTTTCACTAAAAATGTCCCCCAATTATTGGTTGTCTCTCGCGCCAAGAATCGGGTATCCTTCTAGTGCGTCTCATTGGTGATCCCCCCCCCCCAAAGTCACCAGTGAGACGCTTTTTTGCCTCAATCGTTCGTCGGGATCATCCCCGCGCTGTAAATCTTGCCCGGCTCGATGATCATCGGCGCGCCGGTATCGACCGTCGCCAACAGATCGTAGGTGGTCGCCCCAGTGATGCGCACGGGCACGATCTCCCCAACAGGCAGTTCCCCTTCGACGATCACATAGCCATCGATCTCCGGTGCGTCCCGATAGCTACGCCCTAAGCTGAGCGTGCTGTCCAGCGCGTTGCCGTCTTCGTCTTCGGCTTCGCCGTGCCCATCCACCAAAATGTTCAAGGTCTTGCCGACGAAGGCTTGATTCTTCTTCAGGCTGATCGCTTGCTGCATCTCCATGAGGATATTCCAGCGCGCATCCTTCACCTCATCCGGCACCTGATTCGCCAGCAATGCGCTGGGGGTGCCGATCTCGTAGCTGTATTTGAAGGCACCCACGCGATCAAATTCAAGGTCACGCACAAACTTGAGCAGCCCCTCAAATTCTTCGTCGGTCTCGCCCGGATAGCCCACAATAAAGGTGGTGCGCACCGCCAAATCGGGCATCACTTCGCGCATCGACGCCAGCGCCTCATACACCCATTCCACCTTCGCGGGGCGCTTCATGCGTTTCAGCGTCTCGCGGTGCCCATGCTGCAAGGGCATATCGAGATAATGCAACACTTGTGGGTGGCTCGCCATCGTCGAAATCAGTCCGGGGGTGACATAGCCCGGATAAGCATACATCACGCGGATCCAAGGAATGCCGGGTGCCCCTGCCACAATCGCGTCCAGCAAGTGCGCCAGCCCATCCTTAAGACCGAGATCATAGCCAAAATCGGTGGTGTCCTGCGCGATCAAGATCAATTCCTTGACGCCCGCTGCTTCCAACGCTTTTGCCTCGTTGACGATGTTGGCAATCGGGCGGCTGACGGCAGTCCCCTTGATCTTGGGGATGGCGCAGAAGGCACACGGACGGCGGCAGCCATCGGCGATCTTCAGATAGGCGGATGCGCCCTGCTGTGCCACGCGCAACACCGTGCCCTCATCGGTGCCCATAGTTTCGGCATCGGTGGGCAGGTGATAGAGCGGTTCGGGATGCTTGCGGGTGCGCACGCGCGACACCAAGTCAAAAATGTCCATCCAACGACGGGTGCCGATCACGCCATCGAGACCGGGGATCTCCTGCACAAGGTTCGCCCCGTACCGTTGCGACAAACAACCCGCGGCGATCACATACTGACCGGCGCGGCGGTGATCGACCAGTTCGCGCAAGGTGTCAATCGACTCTTGCTTGGCGCTGTCGATAAAGCCGCAGGTGTTGACGATGATGAATTCCGCTGATTCGGGGGCACCCACAGCGCGCATCCCGTGTTGATTCAATACTTGTGCCATGCTTTCGCTGTCAACCGTGTTCTTGGCGCAGCCCAAACTTACCAGACAATACTTGTCTTTCATGCGCGTTGTTAATGCCATGCCTTGCAAACCTTTAAGCTACTCAGTGGTGCGCCCTGCACCTTACCACAACGGGCGGTTAGCGTACTTTGGTGGGTGTTGCGCCCAGCAGCGGTTGGCGCGGTGGCAGAATCGCCGTTTGCGAAGCCGTCATCGTGGCGGTTGGGATGGGTGTATCTGATGGGGCAATCGTTGCCGTCGCCGTTCGTGTCGCTGTCGGAAATAGCGTCTCCGAGGGGGCAAAGGAGGGTGCCAGCGTCGCCGTCAGCGTCGGCGGCACCGTTGTCAACGATGGCAGCGTGGTCGCGACCGTTGTTGGGACAACCAACGACGTGGGCGATGGACTGATCGTGTCCGTGATCGTGACTGCGTTCGGGATCATCGGCAGTGCCGTTGGCGGATCCGCTGCCGTCACTCCGGCGATCAACGTGTCGGCGGTGGGCAACAGCGCGACGGGGGTCGACTCGATGGCTGTCGGCGTGCCCGTCGGCGTCAATAGATCGAGCAATTCCCCTGCTTCGGCAGTCGAAGTCGGCAGGGGCGTCGGGCTAAGTTCCGGCGTCGGCTCAAGATTGGCACCGGTCACCACTTGCACCCCCGTGACCCCAAACACCAATTCGACCTTCTGCCCGCGATCCCCAAAAATCGGTTGACGCTCGCCATTATAGACGATGCGTAACCCCTCGCCATTACTTGAGATAATCGAGACATTATCATTGGCGGGGATTTCTATGACATCGCCCGCCCGCATCAAGCCCACAAACTGCTCCACCCCGTCGGCGCTGATCCGCAAAAATGCCCGCTGCGTCAGTTCAATCGTGACCAAGACCCCCGCCCCGGTGAACGCCGGTTGTAAGGGCAACGCAAACGTGGGCGTGGCGGCAGGCAGGGTCGGCATCATGGTGAATATCGGTTGGTCGGGCAGGGGGCTGAAAATATCGCTTTCGAGGTTGTCCGCCAGCGCGGGATCGGTCGGCACCGACTCGCCAGTTTCCGAGCGCAACAGTTCCGAAATCACAAAGGCGATCACCGCTAGCGCCGCCAACGCCACCAAAAAGCGCATCAACGCCCCCAACAGCCCGCTACCCTGCCGCGAATCGCGCAAGCCGGATGTGCCGCTGGCATCATAAGGCGCGCTGACGGGTAAGGTCGGTTGGGTATCGGTGATCGCGCGGGGTGCTACTGGGTTGCGCCCGTTGGCTTTCGACTTGCCCGGTTTATTCGCTTTGCGCTTGGCTTGGGCACGCCGCCGCCCCGATAAGCCGCCGCCGTTTGCCGCTTCTGCCAACGATTCTTCATAAAAGGCGATCACGCGGTCTTCGTCGAGCGCCAAATAACGGGCGTAATTGCGGACGAAACCGCGAATCTGGATCGGGGCGAACTCAGGCAGATTGAAATCACCGACCTCGAACGATTCCAGAATGCGGCGGCGAATCTTAAGCGCCGACTCCGCTTGATCCAGCGTCAGCTCTTTGGTCTCGCGAGTCTGGCGTAAGTAACGCCCTAGCGCTTGGGGATCCATAGGGTCAGCGTTTCGCACTCAGCAACAATGGCGTGGTGGCTGTCTCATCGTGCCGCCCCTCGACAGGCAGGGCAAAGAACAGCGGGCGGAAACAGGGCACCAGCAGCAACGCCCCGTCGTCGGTGCGATGACAAGCATCCGGCTGCCCTGACTTCCAAAGCAGAGTCGAACGACAGCCGGGGTGATGCCCCATCCGAGAAAAGCACAGGGTATGAGATAAGATGGTTACTCGTTCGAGGGGGTATCCACAGCGTCGGTCGCTTCTACGGCATCGGCTGTTTCGGCGACTGCTTCCACAGGGGCAGCGGCGTCGGCAGCGGCACGGTTGGCGCGCGCTTCCATAAACTTGTCAAATTGTTCTTCGCGCACAATCGTGATCTTCAATACGGGGGCGCTTTCGCTCCCCAAGCGCACGGGGACGTTGTGGGTGCCCAATTCGCGCAATGCCGTCTGGCTGATACGGCGGCGATTGATGTCGATTTGGGTGACATTGTTCAATTCGATGGCAATTTCGGCGGTCGTGACCGAGCCGAATAGCTTGCCAGTGGGCGAAGCACGGCGACCGAAGAACAGTTCCACGCCGTCGATTTGACGGGCAAGGTGGTTCAAACGGGCGTCGAGTTCCATTTTGCGTTCAGCGGCTTGGGCGCGCAGCGATTCAAATTCACGGAGTGCGCCGGGGGTTGCCCGCTTGGCAAGGCGCTGAGGGATCAGCCAGTTCCGGGCGAAGCCGTCGGCGACTTCGATCAATTCGCCCGCGACACCGTGCTTGTATACATCAGCAGTGAGAATAATCTTCATGAAACCGTTCCTTTGCAGATCGCCATTCGCGATCTGTGATGTGTTTGGTATGTTCGAAATGTTTGAGAATTATAAGGATGAACGGGGGACTTCTCAAGTGGCAATACGCGCCGAGGGCAACGCCTACGCTTAGGCGTTGTCCCCAGCGTCAAAAATGATGGGGCGTTTAGCTATTGCTGCTGGCGACCGGACCCACGCTTTCGGTGATGATACCGTCGCGCTTGCCCGACCGAATCGCTAACTTGACTTCACCAATGGCGCGCGTCACTTGTATACCACGCGGGCACGCCGGGGTGCAGTTGTAAATGGTGCGGCAACGCCACACGCCGTTGGGTTCGCCCAAAACTTCGAGGCGTTCTTCCCACCCTTCATCACGGGTATCAAAGACGAAGCGGTGCGCTTGCACGATGGCGGCAGGACCAACATACTTGCCATTCGCCCAATAGGACGGGCACGAGGTGGTACAGGCGGCGCACAAAATACACTTGGTCGAGTCGTCAAACTTCTCGCGGTCTTCTTGCGATTGTAAGCGTTCGCGCCCATTCGCCGGGACGGGTTGGTTGTTGACGAAATAGGGCATCACGCTGCGGTAATGATCAAAGAACGGTTCCATATCGACCACAAGGTCTTTGAGGACGGGCAAGCCCAAAATCGGCTCGATCTGAATGCGGTCGCCCACATCTTTGACGAGGATTTTGCACGCCAAACGATTCGCGCCGTTGATGCGCATGGCGTCCGACCCGCACACCCCGTGCGCACAAGCGCGGCGCAAGGTCAGGGTGCCATCTTGTTCCCACTTGATGCGGTGCAGCAGTTCTAAAACGCGGTCGGTTTCGTCCACATCTTTGACGACAAATTCTTGCCAATAAGGCTTATTCTTGCCTTGTACTTCTGGGTTAAAGCGTCGGATCCGAAACGTGACATCCATGTTTTTTCTCACTTCACATTGATTGAGACGAATTCTTTGAGGCGTTGTGTCACGGTTTCTTGCGACTCGCCCATCGCGAATAAGCGTCCAAAAACATCCACCGAGACGAGTTTCGCGATGTAATACACATCTTGTGTGCGCAGCATATACTCTTCAGCGGCGGCGTCCATGCCCATTAATTGCGCCACATAGCCGTTTTGAAAATAGCCCTGCTTCACCCGCATATCGCGATGTCCGTGTACCGGAAAACCCAACTTCTTTTTGTTAACGATGGCGGGCGGGAGCAGCGGCTCGCATGTCTTACGCACGACTGCCTTGTCGATCAAGAAGGGGTGCATGATGTTGTGAAAGCGCGCCGACCGACCAATCTTGAATTTGACGGGCAAATTCACGGCAAAGCGCACGACCTCTTCATCCAAGAACGGAAAGCGCGCTTCGATGCTGGCGCTCATGCCCATGCGGTCATTGCGCTGAAGCAGGCTGATGATCCCCTCACGCATCGATTGAATCGAGGCGTAGGCGTCAAGGAATTGCTTGTCGGACAGGAAACCAAAATGGGAGCGACTTTTTTCTCGCTGGTGCTGGCGTTCATAACCTTGTGACAATAAGTTAAGGAATTCATTGATTGATTCCCCACTTGAGGGCATAGCATAACGCTTCACCTTCGGGAAAACATTGTACATGTTTTGCATCAGCGTGATCGGCATTTTCACGAGGGATTCATAGCGTTTGGTCAAAAATTGCGGATAACCGAGAAAAAGCTCATCGGAACCTTCCCCCGTTAATACTGCTTTGACTTGATTGGTATGCGCCAACTGGGCGACTCTCAACATCGCCATAGCACTGATATGCCGAACAATCGGCGCTTCGTTGTGATAGGTGGCTTTCGCCAAATACTCAATGCTATCCATTTGCTCAAAGGGAATATCATAGAGCGGCATCCCAACATGTTTGCCGACTAAGGTCGCATCTTGAAACTCCGACAACTTGCCGATGACATTGGCGGTAAATAAGCTCAGCTTTCGAGTCGATTGCACCGCCAACGCGGTGAGCAGACTAGAGTCGATCCCGCCGCTCAAAAAGATCCCCATCGGCGCATCACTGATCAGCATCTTCTTAACGCTCTTAGTCATCAAGTCGTTAAAGCGCTGGGCAGCTTCGTCCATCGTTAAAGCGTCTAACTCGCGGTAATATGCTTCGTCCACGTCGTCAATGATGTCATAATAGCCACAGATGCGTGGGGATTGACCGGGGCGCGCCTCCAAATAGGTGCCGGGGGGCAGATTGTCGATCCCCATGAATAGGGTTTCGGTTTGACGCCATTCGGCAGTACTGGCGGTGGAAAAAAGCACCTGAATCGGATCAAGTTCCAGCGGTTTGAGTTGCGCCAAAGCTTTGACCTCCGACGCCCAATACAGATTGCCATCCCGTAGCGACCAAAATAAAGGCTTAATCCCGTACCGATCCCGACACAGATAGACCGTTTGGGTGCGCCCTTCGTAAAAAGCAAAGGCGAACATGCCCTTGATGCGCTTCAACGTTTTTTCGACACCATGAACAATCAAGGATTGCAAGATAACTTCGGTATCGGAGGTGCTGTGAAACCGAACGCCGTGCGTCTCTACTAACTCGGCACGCAGCTCGTTAAAATTATAGATCTCTCCGTTATACAGTAAGATATCCGTTCCGATTACCATGGGTTGATTGCCGGCTTCAGACAAATCCAGCAAACTGAGGCGTGTATGCACAAGCCCACATTGTCCTTGAATCAGAACTCCGGTATTGTCAGGTCCGCGATGTTGCAGCACTGATCCCATAGCGCGTAGATCGGTTTCCGAAACGTCTAGCCCTGCCCGAAGATACATTCCTGCAATCCCACACATAGATTCTCTTTTCTACCTCTGGTTTTGAACTATCATCGAGATGCGATGCGTCTGCTGAATATAGTATCGAGTATATATCATCGAGATGGAATTGAGACGTTTGATTATTGACACTAGGTCTGATACATGATTAAGGAATCACGAAGTTTTGTTGACATTTCCTCATGATATCCGGTTTTTGCTTCGGACACCCCGTTGATCGTGCCTAACACCATGCGACACGACCAACGGCGCGTCCGGCGACCTGATTGCCCGCGCGGACGTCCCGTTGGTCGTCGTGTACACTTCGTGTCCCTGCTAGTAGGTTCTCACTTTAGGTACGAAACGTTCGTCTTCGGCGGCAAGCGACATATCGACCTTCTTGGCGGTGTTCAGCGTATGGGTGATCTGGCTGGTGGGGTAGGCAGGGGTGCCCTCTTCACGGCTGATCAAGGTGTGGACGAGCCAGTTTTGATCATCACGCGCCTTAAAGTCCTCGCGGCTGTGCCCCCCGCGACTTTCGGTGCGGTTGAGCGCGCTGAGTGTGGTCGTTTCCGCCATGTCCAGCAAGCAGCCGAGTTCCCACGCTTCGAGCAAATCGGTATTGAACTTGAAGCCCCTGTCGTCAATGCTCAAGTCATTGATGTACCGTTCGCGTAGTCCCCGCAAAATGTCGAGGCTTTGTTGCATCGGCTTTTCTTCGCGGAACACGCTGACGTTTTCCATCATCGTCTTTTGCATCATCTGGCGCAGTCGCCGGGGCGGGTTTTGCCTTTTGCTGTTGCGAATGCGATTCATTTCCGCTTCAATGTCGGCGGTTGGGTTGGCGGGCAGCGGCACATAATCAGCATGTTTGACGTAATCCGCCATCGCAATGCCCCCGCGCCGACCGAACACCACCAAGTCCACCAACGAATTGGTGCCCAAGCGATTCGCCCCGTGACAACTCACACACGCCACTTCACCGGCAGCATATAAGCCGGGCAACACCGTCCAGTTTTCATCCATCACCACTTCGGCATTGATATTGGTGGGGATACCGCCCATCGCGTAATGCGCGGTCGGCTGGATCGGCATGGGTTCTTTGACAGGATCGACACCTAAATAGGTGCGGCAGAAGTCGAGGATATCCGGCAGTTTCTTCTCGATGTCCTCGCCCGTGATCCGACGCGATTCGCCCGCTTCCGCCAAATAACGATTGACCGTATCGGGGGTGACATCCAAATAAACGTAATCTTTGCCCTTGATGCCACGTCCATCGCGAATTTCGAGGAAGATCGAACGGCTCACCACATCACGACTGGCGAGGTCTTTGATGTTCGGGGCGTATTTTTCCATGAAGCGTTCGCCGCGTCCGTTGATCAAGACGCCGCCTTCACCGCGCACACCTTCGGTGATGAGGATACCCATCTTGTAGATACCGGTGGGGTGGAACTGATAGAACTCCATATCTTGCAGGGGAATGCCGCGTCGATACACGACTGCCGCGCCGTCACCGGTCAGGCTATGAGCATTGCTGGTCACGCTCCACACGCGCCCCCAACCGCCAGTCGCGAAGAGGGTCGCCTTCGATTGAAAGACGTGCAGTTCACCCGTGCCCAGTTCGACGGCGACCACGCCCGCGACCGCGCCTTGATTGCGAATAATGTCGATAACGTGGAATTCATCGAAGAATTTCACATCATGCTTGATGCACTGTTGGTACAACGTCTGCAAAATCATGTGACCCGTGCGGTCGGCGGCATGGCACGCACGGCGCACTGGTTTTTCGCCAAAGTTGCTGGTGTGCCCCCCAAACCGCCGTTGGCTGATCTTGCCTTCATCGGTACGGTCAAAGGGCAAGCCCATGTGTTCTAGCTCGATCACCGCCTCGATAGCGTTTTCCGCCAAGACTTTCGCGGCGTTTTGGTCGGCGAGATAATCGCCGCCCTTCACCGTGTCATAGGCGTGCCACAGCGGGCTATCCGGTTCGAGATTGCCAAGCGCTGCGCCGATGCCGCCTTGCGCGGTGCCGGTGTGGCTGCGGGTGGGGTACAACTTGCTGATCACGGCAGTCTTTGCGCCGCCTTTGGTGGCATACAACGCCGCCATCAAGCCTGCGCCGCCTGCCCCCACGACGATGGATTCGTATTGATGTATCTTCATCAAAATTGGCGCGAGATACCCCCGCCTTCAGGCATGGGGAGGGATAGCGCCGTGTCCTTTCTGATAGGTGTAACCGTCTGATGGGTGTATCCCCGAAGGGAGACCGTTTTTTAAGTACCCTATGGAAAACGGTCAAACCGTCCCCGCTTGCGCCGGGTAAAGTTCATATCGACAAAGTGAGCCACTGGTTTCATGTGAACGACACTGGCTTTTCCCAATCCCCTTTTTAATCACTCCTCGCAGAGTTCGGAACTTGTGAGGGATTCCGAAGTGCCTATCTATTCAGTCGTAATCTGGAACATATCGCGTCCCAAACTTATTTACCCGCCCGAACGCAATGCCAACGTCGCTTCTTCCGCCAAGCGGATGGCGTCATCGCCGATGGTGCTAAGCAGCGCTAAACCGCCGAGAACCAACAACACGACCGCGCCGATCACGCACAGGTAAATGGCGGCGTTGCGGGCGAGACGATTGCCAGAGGTGTAATCGGTCAATACATAGCGCAACCCGTTGAAGCCGTGAACCGTGACCAGCGACAAGAGCGCGAAATCATAGAGTTTCCAAACGGCGATCCCGCCGACGAGGAAATTCCAACGACTGGCGACGAACTCGACCGCCGTGCCGGATGTGTTGGCGACGGTGGTGCCCACGACTTCGCTACCCGCCAGCGTCAAATCAAAGACGCCTTGCACCAAGTGGATCATGGCGAGATGTCCAAACACCAACGGCAGAATGAGGACGCCGCTGACGCGCATGAACGACCACCAGAAGCGCTCCAAGCGACTGCCGCGCCCTTTGCTTTTTTGATCCGGCAAGATGACGCCCGTGATGCCCGACACCGCCACTGCCGCAAGGATCGCCAAAGCGATGCCCGCGCCGAAGGGTGCCTGTTTGACCACCGCGTCGATGACGTTCATCGGCACGTTGCCTTCGTTGTAAAAATCTAAGACGTGATCGAACATCAAGATGAAGGTGGGGATCAAGATGATGATCGTCGCGGCGACCACGATCACCGCAGCGCGCGCTTGATGCTTCCACATGGCGGGACGGTTGTCGAAAATACTGATGCGCAAGCCGTTGAAGGCGTGGTAGACCACCGATGCCACCAACCCAAATTCGCCGAGCGTGAAGATCGGAGACTGGTACGCGGCAACCGCATCGACATACAGTGCCGGATAAAAGACCGCCCACGAGGTATCAATGACGTGCAAAGTGAGGAAAAAAACGACGCCTAACCCGGTGATGCGGTGAAGTACCCAGCTCCACTGTCCGAGAGCGCCCCGATAACGTAATGTTTCTGAAATAGTGAGGACGAGCGAGGTCAAAGTCTGTACTCCTTAATCGACTTATCTTTGGGGGATATTGCTGCTGGTGGTCGTTCGTGTTGAGGACAGCCGTCCGACAGAACATCGCTCCATAGAGAATGCCTTAATCTTCGCCTCATTATAGCATTTGTGACGCATTGCGCAAAGTTAAAATTGTTCACAATGTTCCGAATAATGTGAAAGAACAGGGATTAGGGATTAGGCGACGCACAAAAACAACCGTGATCCCGCCCTTGATGGGTTCTGGCAATGCGGGTCGTAGTAGGGTGGACTAGGCGCTTGTATAAACATCATCAACCCCATAGGGTTATGCGCCGTATGTCCGCTCGTTTACCGCCGCCCGTTCGCAACACATCCCTAACTCAGGCGTCACCAACGCAATTGAAATTCAAAATCCGCGTCGCCGTCATTCCATTGGGGAAAGTTGGTGCCCCACAGATTGTTGACGAGGTTGATATGTACCCCATCGTTCATATCGGGCACGGCATCCGTGAAGCGCAGCAGCGACGGCGTGCCGGGGGCGACCAGCGCGGCGTCACAGGTGGTCAACGTCAGCGTTTGATCTTCAAGCTGACACTGGATGCGGTCAAACACAGCGTGCAACCCGCGATTGCCACCCGACACTACCTCCGTCGGGTCGATCCACTGCCCGACTTTCTCAAAACGCCACTGGGCACCGGACGCAAGCGGCATCCATGACATCCAGAGCGCCTCTGGCAACCGACACGCCGGTTTAGCGCGCCACGAGAGACGCACATCAATTTGGGGGACAGCATCATGCACAAACAAGGTCAGTGTGATCGCGGGGGGGGCACCATAGGCGATTGTCCATGCCGCTGGCAAACTGAGAGTCGCCGTCAGCGTCAAACCCACATTTTGCACATCGGTATAAAGCGAGTCCAGCGCCGCCGGCATCGGCGCGATGCGTTCGGCTTTGCCAGCGATCCCTGGTTTGGTGTAATCGTAAAGCGCCCATGCCACAACCGAGTCGCGGTCTTTGTTGTGGATGTATTCCGCCCAAAAGCGATCATAGCTGGCTTGGTCGAAGGTTTCGTAACGAAACAACGCCAGCGGATGATCGGCAGTCGCCCAGATACGCCCATCTTTGTTAGCGCGCAAATAACTGATCGCGCCCGTATCCGCATCAATGCCGATCTCAAATTGGGGCGTGCTAAATTGTAACCGCTGCGTGCGTTTACCGAGGGGATGCGCCATCGGTTTTGGTGGCAGCAACGCCGCAACTGCCGCCCCGTGCAAGCGCGTGCCGGCTAATGCCGCGATTGCCCGATCTAGGTAGGCGCGCTGTTCCGCCCATGAGGACTCCATGGTTTGGAAAGCGGCGCTAGGGCGGGCAACGGCAAATTCAGCGGCGCTGTATGCCGTAAATTCAGCCAAATGGAGTTTAACATCCATCCCCCATGTATGTTCGCCCACGCACAAGAGCGCCTCTTGAAACGAAAAACGCGCCGCTTCGGACAACCCTTGATCCGCCAGCACCTCGCGCTGAAGCCGCATCAAACGCCGCCACGCCGCCAATTTCTGCGGGTCGGTGCCCCCACCATGAATCCACGAATCGCCAATTTCGCCCGTCACGACGGGCAAACTCGCACGGACAGAATCGAGCGCGCTGGCGAAGGTGTCCATCGTGGTGGGGGTGATGTCAGCCGTGGGGAAACGTGCGCGCAAATCATCATAAATTTCTTGAATATCATCCACAGTG
>Ga0163154_10004027_pt1 | contig 19684 bp, 16 predicted proteins | sample OliLakLV19MP9P1_FD_148649 | JGI IMG/M metagenome (GOLD analysis project Ga0163154, IMG submission 148649) | Freshwater microbial mat bacterial communities from Lake Vanda, McMurdo Dry Valleys, Antarctica - Oligotrophic Lake LV.19.MP9.P1 | ecosystem: Environmental > Aquatic > Freshwater > Lake >...
ATCCGCATGGTCGTCGATGCACTCGACCTGTGCTACACCAAAGAGCACGTCGATACCTTCGTGATCATCAGCGGCGATTCGGATTTCTCGCCGTTGGTCAGCAAGCTGCGCGAGAACAACAAGACCGTGATCGGCGTCGGTGTCCGCAATTCGACCTCCGAGCTGCTGATCGCCAACTGCGACGAATTCATCTATTACGACGATCTGGTGAACCCAACCCGCGCACGGAACAGCTCGCCGCGTGCCAAGACAGTCAGCCGCGCGAAGACCCAACCGGCGGCGCCAGATCGCGTGCAGGAGGCTTTCGACCTGGTCGTCGAGACCGTCGATGCGCTGATCGCCGAACGCGGCGCAGATGGCAGGATCTGGAGCTCGATGGTCAAGCAGGCCCTGAAGCGACGCAGCCCGGGGTTCAGCGAGGGCGCCTACGGCTTTCGCTCGTTCAACAAGCTGCTCGAAGAGGCCGCTTCGCGCGGTCAACTGGAGCTCGAACAGGACGAGAAGTCGGGTAACTACGTCGTGAAGACCGCGTAGGCGTCGAACACCGGTCCGTCGACACAAACGCGCTTCATCGCCGGGCCCTCGGACGTCTGCACTGCGACGGCGCAGCCCGCGCAGCCGCCGACCGCGCAGGCCATGAATTCCTCGAGCGACACCTGGCAGGGCAGCCCATGCTGGCGTGCGACCCGCGCAGTGGCCTCGAGCATTGGCGTCGGCCCGCAGGCGAACACCTCCACCTCGGCGAGTTGCGTTGGGCTCAGGGTCTGCAGCCAGGCGTCCGCGAGTTCAGTGACGAACCCGTCAAAGCAGCCCGGGAAACCGCTGCGGCTTGCGAGGCGGCTGGCAATACCCCAGCCGTCGAGCAGTGGCATGCAGGCAATGCTGCCCACGGGCATGCCTTCTACGAGGATCGTCGAGGGTTTGCTCCGGAACGGAAACGGAATCTCCGAACCCATCAGCACCAGGGGCTGCCAGGATTCGCCTCGCTGCTTGGCCCCGGCGAGAGTTTCAGCGAGGAAGATCATCGGCGGAATGCCCACGCCGCCACCGATCAGCAAGGGTCGCCGGCGGGCGGCATCGACACGGAAGCCCTGACCGATCGGCCCCAGCACCGACAACCGGTCGCCAGTGCGCCGGCGCGCGAGTGCAGCCAGTCCGGGGCCGACGATCTTGTACAGCACATCGAGCCAGCCCTCTGCGGCATTGACGCGCATGATCGACAGCGGGCGGCGCATCGGGATGTCGTCATCGCAGGTCAGATGGACGAACGAGCCGGGCGTTGCGCGCTCCGCGCAGCGTGCCGCGTGGATCCGCATGATGAATTGTTCGCCGGGGAACGACTGCTGATCGAGCACTTCGCCGTCTTCAAGGCAGATTGTGCCGCGGTGCGGCGGATGCACGACTGCGCTCATGTGGTACTCGCCGCCAGTGCGCGGCCTTCGATGACAGCTTCGAGCACGGCCATACGCACGGCGACGCCATTGCTGACCTGGTCGCGGATCGCCGATTGCGGGCCGTCGGCGACATCGGAGGCGATCTCCACTTCGCGGTTCATCGGTTGCGGATGCATCACGATCGCGTCCGGTTTCGCGCGCCGCAGGCGTTCCGCCGTCAGTCCCCACTCGGCAAAATACTGTGCGCTGTCTGGAATGGCCGTCTCGGCGATCCGCTCCTTCTGGATCCGCAGCATCATCACGACGTCGCAACCGGCAATACCCGTGTCGATCGACAGGCTGCGGTGGCAATCGGCGAATTCGTCGGCGTCCGGCTGCAGCGCCGCCGGCGCAACGATCCGGATATCGACGGCGCCCAGCGTCGAGAACACGCGCCACGCCGAGCGGGCCACGCGCGAATGGCGGATATCGCCGACGATCGCGATCGACAGCCCGGCGATGCGTTGCTTGTGCTGCAGTACGGTCAGGGCGTCGAGCAGCCCCTGCGTCGGGTGCGCATCGCTGCCGGCGCCACCTGACAGCACGCTGACGTGCGGCAGCACGTTGCGGGCAACGAAGTCGGGAACCTCCGCCTGCGGATCGCGCAGCACAAAGACGTCGACGTGCAGCGATTCGAGCGTACGGACCGTATCGAGCATGCTCTCGCCCTTGAGGCGCGAAGACAGCTGCAGTTGCACGCTCGCGACCTCTGCACCGAGGCGCTGGGCCGCCAGCTCGAACGACACGCGGGTCCGCGTCGAGGGTTCAGTGAACAGCGTCGCGACCGTGACGCCATCCAGCGAGCGGCGCTGCGGTGGTTTTTCGCCCAGCGGCCGCACGAACTGCTGCGAACGTTCCAGCAGCTGCTCAAGGAGCGATCGCGACAGGCCATCGAGCGTCACAAGATGCCGCAGGCTGCCGTCGGTGCGCAGCTGTTCCACTCGAGCGTGTGTTGGCCGAGTAGGTGTTGGCGGAGGATGGTTTACGCTCACGGGACCACTTCTGCAGTGCGTTCGCCGGCAAACCAGCGCTCGAGGATGACGGCAGCGGCACCGCCGTCGATATCCTGCTTGCGCAGCCTGCGGCGCCGCTGGCCGCTGCGGCGTAGTTCCTTGAGACGGGCGCTGGCTTCCTGCGACGAGTGGCGTTCGTCAACTAATTCGACCGGCAATCCGAAGCGGCTGTGCAACTGTGCAGCGAATGCGCGCGTGCGCGTGGCCTGCGCGCCATCGGTTCCGTCGGCGTGGTACGGGCAGCCGACGATCAGGCGTGCGGGTCGCAAGGCCTTGATCTGCAGTGCGATCGCGTCGAACACGGGGGCTTCGTCGCCAGTCGGTACCTGCAACGCCGAGTCGGGCCGCGCAGAGCGCGTCAACGTGTCGCCAACGGCGAGGCCGATGCGTCGCTGGCCGTAGTCAAAAGCGAGGATCAACTCGGGCGCAGTGCTTGGCGTGCGGGCCGCAGGCTCAGGCATGCCCGGCGACGTGGCTCATCCGGCCGACGTCGATTCCCAGTTTGCGCCAGACTGCCGGCCAGCGCTCCTCATAGGGCAACTCAAAGACAATGTGCTCATCGAAGGGCAGCGAAAGCCAGGCGTTCTCCAGCATTTCGCGCTCGATCTGGCCGGCCTCCCAGCCTGCATATCCAAGTGCGACGAAGGCATCGGCCGGGCCTTCACCGCAGGCCATCGCGGCCAGCACGTCGCGCGAAGTGGTGACCTGGATCTGCTCGGAGACGGCGTGCGAGGAATCCCATTCGCCGGCCGGTCGGTGCACGACAAAACCGCGGTCCTTGTGCACGGGGCCGCCGCGTAGCACGCTGCGGGCCGCAATCGCGGCGTCGTTCGCTTCGAGCTTCATCTGCGCCAGCACTTCCGCCAGCGTCATGGGTAGCGGTTTGTTGACGACGATGCCGAGCGCGCCTTTCTCCAGACTGTGTTCGCAGATCAGCGTGACCGTCTGCGCAAAGTTGGGGTCGGGCAATGCGGGCATTGCGATCAGCAGGTGGTTGGTCAGGGAGGAGTCACCCATGGACATCAGTATGAGCGACCAGTCCGTGCCCCGCAATCGAGCCGCTGGGAGCGCAGCGTGCAGATGATCTGGACGCTGTTGGGCGCCGCCAACTTGCTGCTGCTGCTGCTGGCCACCGCGCAGCTCGCACGCGGCCGACGGCTATTGCCCTGGCTGCGGGACATGCCGTTGCCGCCCGCCGACGCGGCGCTGCCCTTGCTGACGGTGATTGCGCCAGCGCGCAATGAAGCAAGGCACATCGAGGCTGCCGTGCGCGCCCTCTGTGCCCAGGAGTACCCGGACCTCGAGGTGATTGTCGTCGACGACCGCTCCACCGACGCCACGCCGCGGCTGCTCGCCGAGCTGCAGCGGGAACTGCCGCGGCTGCAGGTTCTGACGCTGCAGACCCTGCCGCCGGGATGGCTCGGCAAGAACAATGCGAACGCGCGCGCGGCCGAGCGCGCCCGCGGCGAACTGTTGCTGTTCACCGATGCGGATGTGATTCTGGCGCCGGGAGCGCTGCGCCGCGCAGTCGGAATGCTGCAACGTGAGCGGCTCGACATGCTGGCGGTCGGCCCCGAGGCGCCGATGCCGGGGCTGCTGCTGCCACAGTTCGCGCTGTACTTCGCGCTGCTGTTCTCGTTGTTCACGCGTCCCTGGGCCGCGCGCGATCCGCGCAGTCGGGCGCATGTCGGCATCGGAGCCTTCAATCTCGTGCGTGCGAGCGTGTATCGCGCCGCAGGCGGTCATGAGCGGATCAGGCTGCGGCCGGACGATGACCTGAAGCTCGGCAAGATCATCAAGCTGGCAGGTGGCGCGCAGGCGTTCGCCGTCGGGCGCGGTGCGGTGCGGGTCGAGTGGTACGGATCCTGGCGCGAACTGCGCGACGGTTTGATGAAGAATCTGTTCGCCGGCGCCGAGTATCGCGTCTGGCTGGTGTTGCTCGGTGTGCTGTCCCATCTGCTGTTGCTGGTGCTGCCGCCATTTGCCTTGGCCTGGACGACAGGACTTGGCTGGTGGTGCTACGCCGCCTGTTGTGCGCTGTTCGTGCTGCAGGGCATCGCGGCCGCTCCGTCACTCGGTACGGCGCGCTGGGCGGGACTGTTGCTGCCAGGGCTGGCGCTGTTTGGGGCGTATCTGATGATCCGCGCTACGGCGGTGACGCTGTGGCGCGGCGGCATCGAATGGCGCGGCAGCCGCTACGCGCTCGCGGATTTACGCGCCAACCGCGTCTGACGCGGATCAGTTTGGCCCGGAATCCGGCCCGGACCGCGGCCAGGTACGCGGCCAGCGCAGTGCGGCAATGACGAAACCCGTAAAGCCGCCAGCCAGCGAACCGGCAAAGCCGCCGATCGCCGCACCGAGATAGCCGCCACAGAGCATGCCCAGGCACAGCAGTGCAATGCCGAGCGCCCAGCGCTTCAGGCGGTCCGCGATCCCGTGCTCATGGCGCACTGCGCAACTGCAGCGGCTGGCCGCTTTCGAACTGCCACTCGTAGGCGAACTGCAGCGACGGGAACCGCGCCTTCAGTTCGCGCGGAAATGGGTCGAAAGGGCTCGCCAGCTTGAGGATCTCAAGCGCCGCCTGATCGAGCGCGGCATCGCCGCTACTGCGGCGAACCCGCGCCTGCCGCAACTGGCCGTCGGCGCTGATCTCGACTTCCAGCACCGGATTCGCGGCGCGCCCCAGTTCGCGCGCGACCAGCGGATAGTTCAGGGTGCCCAGTCGTTCGATCTTGCGACGCCAGCTGTCGACATAGGGCGCCAGCAGCGAGCCGTCGGTATCCGCCAGCACCAGCGGATCATCGGGTCGCCGCGGACCGGTCAGCTGCACACCGGCCACCAGATCGGTCCCCTGCGGAACGACCGGCCGCGACAGGTCGCCCTGCGCGCGCTGCGCGGCGTTATCCGGCGGCGCGGGTTGCGCGAGATAACGTACGGTGGGGCGAATGGCTGCCGCCGCAATCACCGCATCGCGGCTTGCCACGTCTGTCGGGCTCGTGCGCGAGGGATCCAGGGCGCTGTCGCCATCCTGGTCCGCCAGCCTGCCGCTGATCGCAATCGGTGTGCGGGCGGCCACCCGTTCCGTGGTCGTGCCGGCGCCACGCTGGGCGACGCGGGCCGCATACGCAGCCGGCGTTTCGCGCTGATCCGGCAATGCCGCATCGGAGACCAGCGCCACTTCAAGCCCCGGCGAGCGTGTCGGCTGCAGCGCAATTGAAAACGTCAGGCCGAGGATCAGGATGCCGTGGAACAGTGCGGCCAGGAACAGCGTTGTTGTCAGGCGATCGCGTTCCGACGCGAACGCGGCGCGCTCGATTTTGATGCTCTCGGCCATCTCAGCGGTCGCGCGCTCCCAGCCTGCGCGCAATCGCGTCGAGCAGCAGCGCGCCGGCATCGACGCCGAACTGGTCGGCGATTTCCCGGATGCCGGTCGGGCTCGTGACATTGATCTCGGTGACGTAGCCGCCGATCACATCGAGGCCCACGAACAGCATGCCGCGCTGTGCCAACGCCGGACCGATCTGCGCTGCGAGCCAGCGATCCCGCTCGTTCAGCGGGCGCGCAACACCCTTGGCACCGGCGGCCAGATTGCCGCGGTTGTCGTCCGAGGATGGAATCCGAGCCAGCGCGTACGGCACGGGCTCACCATCGACCAGCAGCACCCGCGAGTCGCCGGTGGTCATGATCTCGGGAAGGTAGCGCTGCACGATTGCGTAGCGTCGGCCGTAGTCGCTGAGCGTTTCGAAGATGACTTGCCGGTTCTTGTCGCCCTGTTCGACGACGAAGATCGACTTGCCGCCCATGCCGTCCAGCGGCTTGCAGACCGCCTTGCCGTGCTCGGCAACGAACGCATTCATGTCGGCCATGTTGCGGGTAATCAGTGTCGGCGCACAGCATTCCGGGAACCACGCGGTGTAGACCTTCTCGTTCATGTCGCGCAGCCCTTGCGGTGCGTTGACGACCATCGCGCCCTGATCCTGCGCGCGTTCGAGCACATAGGTGCTGTAGATGTATTCGGTATCGAAGGGTGGATCCTTGCGCATCAGGATCACATCGAGCTCGCCAAGCGGTTCGACGCTGGTTGGACCCAGTTCGAACCATTGCCCGGGGTCTGCGGCGACACGGAGCGTCCGGCCGCGGCCCCACGCAATGCCATCGCGCAGCCAGATGTGCTGCTGTTCGAGATAGACGAGCGACCAGCCACGAGCCTGTGCGGCGAGCAGCATGGCGAGGGTCGAATCCTTGGCGTACTTGATGTCCGCGATGGGATCCATCACGACGGCAAGGCGAGTGGCGCTGGTCATCAGGCGATCCTGGAGCGGTGATTCTTCAAAAACGTGAACTGCGTGGCATGGCGAGGGGTACCTGTATATGTTAAAACCCGCCCCGGTATTCGCGGATTTTGTGTGGCATAGACGGAGTCCGCGTTCGCTTGCCTGCCGCGGACGCAGAGCTTAACTGGCGCGGGCCGTAAAGGAAGGAGTGGAACGTGGAGACTGCGGTCAATCCGAAGCTCCAGGGCCTCAAGGTCTTGGTGATCGACGACAGCAAGACGATACGTCGGACCGCCGAAACGCTGTTGACGAAGGAAGGTTGTGAGGTTTTCACGGCGGTCGACGGTTTCGATGCGCTAGCCAAGATCGCCGATCATCAGCCGGACGTCGTGTTTGTCGACATCATGATGCCCCGGCTCGATGGCTATCAGACCTGTTCACTGATCAAGAACAACAAAGTCTATCGTTCGATCCCGGTCATCATGCTGTCGTCGAAAGACGGGCTGTTCGATCGCGCACGCGGCCGCATTGTCGGCTCCGAGCACTATCTGACCAAGCCATTTACCAAGGATGAGCTGCTCTCCGCGATCGAGTCTCATGTGGGAGGGTGAGCGATGGCCCTGATCCTGATCGTCGATGACTCTCCGACCGAAGTGCACGTCATGCAGACGGCGCTCGAGAAACATGGCTTCAAGACTCTGGTGGCCCAGGACGGCGCAGAGGGCGTGCGCCTCGCTCGTGAGATGCACCCGGACCTGATTTTCATGGACATCGTCATGCCCGGCATGAACGGTTACCAGGCGACACGCGCGCTGATGAATGATCCGGCCACGCGGGCGATCCCGATCGTCATGGTCACTTCCAAGGGTCAGGAAACCGACAAGATATGGGGTCTCAGGCAGGGCGCGATCGATTACATGATCAAGCCGGTGTCTTCAGCGGATCTGGTCGCCAAGGCCCAGTCGACGCTGGCGGCCTGAACCGTGGACACTCCTTCGCTTCGATCGCTGCGGGATCGACCTTTCGAATTGCTCGCTGAAATCGAGCGTCGCGCGCGCGCCGTGTCTGCAGCCGTTGCGGAGGAAAGCCCGGAGTCGCGTGAGTGGGTCGGTGTGGCGCTGCGGATGGGCGGCGAGACGTTTCTCGTTGCTCGTGAGGAAACCCGCGAAATCCTGCCGCTGCCGGCCGTTTTGACGCGGGTACCCGGTGCCAAGCCCTGGTTGAAGGGGCTCGCCAATGTCCGCGGCGCGCTGTTGCCAGTACTTGACCTGCGCCAGCTGCTAGGCAGCGGTGCCACCCAGACGACGCGCAGCACCCGAGTGGTCATCGTCAACCATCGGGAGATCCCGGCTGGCCTGCTCGTCGACGAGGTGCTCGGCTTTCGCCGCTTCCCGGAGGCCGAATTCAGCGGCACCGCACCGGCAACCATCATGCGCTGCGAGCATTTCCTGGCCGGCGCGTTCCGCCGTGGCAACGAGCAGTGGCCCGTGCTGTCGTTGCGGACGCTGGTCGAGAGTCCCGGCTTCCAGGATGCGGCGGCCTGATGCCAGCCACGCGCAATCTGACTCTGCTGGTGGGTGCTGCGGTGGCGCTCATGGTGCTTGCGGCCTTCGGCTTCGTGCTCGGCGCAATGAGTGGTGGCGGCGAGCGTGCAGATGCAGTGCGCACCTTGCAGCAGATCGCGCTGCGTGCGCCCGCCGCAGCGGGCGGTGATTCCCGCTCGCTCGATGCGCTGGCTGAGGCGATCGCGCGGCTTCGTGAACTCGCCAGCGCCGATGCGAGCTGGGGACAGGATCCGCGGATCGTACAGCTGGTGCAGTCAGCCGCCATCGTCGAACAGGCGCGTGCTTCGTTGACCGACGCGGCGGCGAGCGCCGCCGACGTCAGGGCTGCGGTGCCGCAGCTGGTCAGCCAACTCGGGCAAGCGATTGGCGCAGACAGCACACCGTCAGGCGAAGCGCTGGCGCGCGTGTTGGAACGCTTCGACGCGCGCGCGCAGCGGCTGCAGAACGACCTGATCACGCTCGCCAGCGGTGGCGAAGCGGCGACGCAGTCCGCGCAGCGCCTGGCCGAGGACGTGATCTACCTCGAGCAGGTGATCAACGGATTGTCGGGAACCGATGCGAGCCTCGGACTGCAGCGCCTGCCTGCCGCAGCGACCGACGCCCTGAGCGCAGCCCGCCAGACCCAGTCAGCCTTGGCACAGACCGTGCGGCGGGCCGTAGCGGCGGCTCCGGCCCTGCCGCGCGCGCGCGCGGCAGCGGCAGATCTCGCGGCCGGCGCCGGCGTGCTGGTCGATGTCGTGCCGGTGCCGAGCGAAGCTTTGGGCCTCGCGCGCTGGTGGCCGGTGCTGCCGGCACTGCTGGCGCTGGTGCCATTGCTGTTGCTGCTGCGCCTGGCCTTGCTGCTGCGCCTGGCCGCCAATTTGCGCGCCGAGGCGGAACGGCAGCGGAAGCTCGCCGCGCAGCAGGGTGATGACGCAGACCGCAACCAGGAAGCGATCCTGCGGCTGCTCGACGAGATCTCAAGCCTTGCCGATGGCGATCTGACCGCACAGGCCACCGTCACCGAGGACATCACCGGCGCGATCGCCGATTCGATCAACTATGCGGTGGAAGCTTTGCGCGGCCTGGTCACGACGATCAACCAGTCCGCAATCCAGCTCGACGGCACGGCCAAGCAGACGGCGTCGCTGGCGCAGCACCTCGCCAAATCCAGTAACACGCAGTCGAAACAAATTGGTGCGGCGACGGAATCGATTGCTGAAATGGCCGCGTTCACCGAAGAGATTTCAGGCAATGCTGAGCGATCCGCAGACGTCGCTCGCCACTCGGTCGATGTTGCCCACACGATCCGCAGACGTCGCTCGCCACTCGGTCGATGTTGCCCACAAGGGTGGCGATGCAGTGCGGCGCACAATCGACGGCATGAACACGATCCGCGAAACGATCCAGGAAACGAGTAAGCGGATCAAGCGTCTTGGCGAGTCGTCGCAGGAGATCGGCAACATCGTTGAGCTGATCAACGATATCGCCGAGCAAACCAACATCCTGGCGCTGAATGCGTCCATCCAGGCGTCGATGGCGGGTGAGGCGGGGCGGGGTTTTGCCGTGGTCGCCGACGAAGTGCAGCGGCTCGCGGAGCGCGCCGGCAACGCCACCAAGCAGATCGATGTGCTGGTGCGGACCATCCAGGCCGACACCAACGAGGCTGTCGTGTCGATGGAGCGCAGCACGACCGATGTCGTCGGGGGTGCGCTGCTGGCCGAGAATGCCGGCGCCGCGCTCGAGGAAATCGAGCAGGTCTCGAACCAGATCGCGAGCCTGATCTCCAACATTTCTTCGGGTTCGCGGCAGCAGGCCGCCGCCGCCGCCAATATCGCCCGCAACATGCAGGTGCTCAAGGAGATCAGCCTCCAGACCGCAGATTCGACCAGTGCGACGTCCCAGTCGGTGGGCAAGCTGGCTGAACTCTCCGCAGGTTTGCGCACGGCGGCGGCGGGCTTTCGCGTGCCCCAGTCCGCGTCGCCAAGGCGGCTCGCGGAAGCCGCGCCGAAGCCCGCGGAGAAGCTGCCGAAAGCCGCCGGGTTCAGGGCATGAATCAGGTCACGCCGCTGACGCTGGAGCTTGTCGGCCGAGAACTGAATGCGTCTCTGTCCGAAGCGCGCGCCTCGTTGGAGACTTTCGCCGAGCAGCCCGAGAATGCGCTGGCGCTCGAGCGAACCGCGACCGAACTGCACCGTGCCCAGGGCGTGTTGCGGATGCTCGAGATCTACGGCGGAGCGCTGCTCGCCGAGGAAGCGGAACACGTGTCTCGCTACCTGATCGAGACGGGCACCGATCGCCGCAACCATCCGGAATGTCTCGACGCATTGTTGCGCGCGCTGGTGCAACTGCCTGCCTACCTCGATCGGGTGCTGGCTGGCGGCCGCGATCTCGCGCTCGTGCTGTTGCCACTGCTGAATGATCTGCGCGCCGTTCGCGGCAGTCCCTTGCTGTCCGAGGGGACGCTGCTGCTGCTGAACCTGAAGTCCGACCGGCAGCCGGCACCGGCGGCGCGGACATCGAGTGATGCGCCGGTGCTTTCGCTGCCGCAGATGGCGCGCCGGCTGCGGACTCAGTTTCAACTTGGGCTGGTTGGCTGGATCCGCAATGAAGGGCACGAGCAGAATCTCGCTGCACTGGCCCAGGTCTCCAGCCAGATTGAACGGGCCGCGACGCACCAACCGGTGTTCCAGCTCTGGTGGGTCACGGGCGCGTTGATCGAAGCGCTGCAAGAGAACGGCATTGAGGGCAGCGTGTCGGTCAAGCGGCTGCTCGGGCTCGCCGACCGCGAACTGAAGCGGTTGTACGAGCAGGGTGAGGCCCGTTACAGCCAGACTCCGCCCGTCGAACTGCTGAACAACCTGCTCTATTACATCGCCCGCTCGCAGAGCCACGGGCCGAGAGTTTCGGCCGTACGCGGCTCTTTCCGTCTCGAGGAGCTTCTACCCGTCGATCGCGCCGTCGAGGAAGAGCGCGACACCTTGTCGGCGCCGAGCATCAAGTTGATGCAGACGGTCGCCGCGGCGATTCGCGAGGACCTGGGCAAGGTCAAGGACACACTCGATATTTTTATGCGGCGCGGCAGCGGCCAACCGGGCGAGCTCGCGCCGCAGGTCGAACTTTTGCGCAAGATCGGCGATACGCTCGGTGTGCTGGGTCTCGGTGACCTGCGAGCCAGCGTGCAGACGGAAACGGAGCGGCTCAACGAGATCGCCGAGCAACGGGTTTCCCCGACCGAATCGCTGCTGATCGACATTGCCACGACGCTGATCAGCGTCGAGGATCGTCTCGATGGCAGCCTGCTGCGTCTGATCGTGCCGCGGCGGCGCGACGCGGGCCAGGCTGCGGACGTCGCGGCGACCGAGGACACGCCGGAAAGCGGTCTCCGCGCCGAGGAGTTCGTGCAGGTGCAGGCGGCGGTGCTGCGCGAATGCATCGTGAACCTTGCGCGGATCAAGGAGTCCATCGCACAGAATGTGGGCGGCACACTGGATGCCGGCGGGCTCGATGCCTGGCCCGATCTGATGCGAGGCATCAAGGCCGGGTTACTGCTGCTCGGCCGCACCCGTGCGGTCGGCATCATCGATCGGATCACCGTGGAGCTGAAGCGGATCATGCAGCCCGGTGGCGTTTCGTTGCCCGCGGGGTATATGGATCGCCTCGCGGACTCGATCGTCAGTCTCGAGTACTACATGGAGACGCTGCAGGCAGGGCGCACGGAACCCGCCTACATGCTCGACAACGCGCAGATCAGTCTCGAGGCGCTGGTAGCGGCTCCCGAGAACGTCGCGCCCACGGTGCCGCCCATCCCGGCGCTGCAGTTCGCGCGCACGGTCCGCCTGACTCCGGTAGCGCAGCCGTCAGTGGGCGTGGACGTGCTGTCGACCCTGGTGTTGACCGAGGAGACCACCCCGAACATCACGACGTCGCTGTCACGCGGCACGCCTCCGACCCTGTCTCCGGCGCCGGCCGATGCGACGGCAGCGATGGCCTCCACGGGAATGTTTCCGAATCTGGGCGCGGGTCGCCGCCGCCCCGACGTCGATCCGGAGCTTCTCGAGATCTTCATCGAAGAGGCGCGCGAGGAGGCCGCTCGCATCAAGCAGTACTTCCCCGAATGGAACCGAAATCCGGCTGATGCCGCGTCGCTGTCGATCATTCGGCGTTCGTTCCACACGCTGAAAGGCAGCGGTCGCATGGTCGGGGCCGGCGCACTGGCGGAGTTCGCTTGGTCAGTCGAGAACCTGGTCAATCGATTGCTGGACGGCACCCTTGCTCGCACGCCGGCGATTGCGACCGTGCTGCGTGAATCGGTTGAGCTGGCGCCGGCGCTGATCGAGCAACTGGCAGGCGGCCCGGCGCCACCCGCCGACGCCGAAGCGCTGGCGGCCCGCGCTCATGCGCTCGCGGTCGGCAAGCAGGGCGGCGACGATTCGTCACCGGTTGAACCTGCGCGGAACGAGCCAGCTGTCGCGGCGCTGCCGGCGAGCGAAACCTACGAGATTTCATTGCAGCAGGGACTGGAACCGGAACCGGAGATCGAAAAGTCTGCCGAACAGCGGGAAACCGAGTGGGAAGATCGCGCCTTGCGCGAGATCTATTTGCGCGAAACTGATGCCCATGTCGTCACGGTGCAGCAGTTCATTGTTGAAGCGCGCAGTAACTCCGGTCCGCATCTGCTGCCGGAACCGGTCTATCGCGCCTGCCATACGCTGAGCGGCAGCTCCAAGATGGCCGAGGCACGCCACGGCACGCGTTTGGCAGAACCGCTTGATCGGTGGCTGCGCAAGGCCTTCGGCAGTGGAGTCGGGCTCGATCATGCCGATCTCGAGCTGTTGGACCAGTGCATGCGTGCGATGCAGCAGGTCGCACGCAACCTAGACGAGTCGACGATGTTCTTCGCGCCTCACGATGTCCTGCGGGAGCGTCTGGCGGCTGCGGACGTGGCACTGGATGCGCGGATTGCCGATCAGGGCGAAATCGAGAACATTGAGCTGGCGACGATCTATCTGCCCGCGCCGACTGTTGACGCTGCGTACTTTGACCCTGAAATTGCCGCGATCTTCGTCGAAGAAGCCAGCGAACTGATCGAAGCGACCCAGGCGGCGCTGCAGGACTGGTCGACGGCGCGCGATGAAGAGCACCGCACGGCCTCGCTGAAGCGGCCGTTGCACACCCTCAAGGGTGGCGCACGAATGGCCGGTCTCACCGCCATGGGTGACCTCGCTCATGAGCTCGAGACCGCGATCGAACAGATCGAATCGGGCGGTGTCACGGGCTCCGACCAAGTCTTGAGGCTGCTGCAGTCCTCGGTCGATGAGCTGGCCCGAATGCGCGATACCGTCGCTGCCGGACAGCCGCCAGACGCTGCTACGACACTGGTGCAGCGGCTGCGAGCCATTGATTCACCCGAGCCCTTCCCTTCCGAGGCTGCCGATGCCGCCAGGGGGCTCGATGACTCGATGATCGTAGAGTCTGCGTCGAGTGGTGAGTTCGAGGCGATCGAGTTGTCGACCATCGTCGAAGACGAGTCCGTGTTCATCCCGGAGCCCACGGTCCTCGTCGAGATTCCCTCGCAGCTCGCGGTCCCACCCGGACGTGAACCGATGCCGCATGCCGATCGTGCCGAGATGGCACGGGTCGATGCGGACCTGCTCGACCAGATGCTGAACCAGGCCGGTGAGGTCAGTATCGGCCGTGCGCGCCTGGAGCAGCAGGTCGGTTCGATCGATCACAATCTCGGCGAGCTGTCGCGTACCGTGACGCGACTCAAGGAGCAGCTGCGCAACCTCGAGATCGAAACCGAGAAGCAGATCCTGAATCGCTATGAGGGTGAGGCGCCGCATCGCGGCGACTTCGATCCGCTCGAGCTGGATCGCTACTCGTCGATCCAGCAGTTCTCGCGTGCGCTGGCCGAGACGGCCAGCGACGTTGCGAGCATCCAGCAGCTGCTCGAGTCACTGACGCAGGACACCCAGAACCTGCTGCAGCAGCAGGCGCGCGTGGTCAACGAACTGCAGAACGGCTTGATGCGCACCCGCATGGTGCCGTTCCAGCGCCATGCGCAGCGCCTGCTGCGCATCGTTCGTCAAGCGGCGGCCGAGTCGGGCAAGCAGGCTGAGCTTGTGATCGAGGGCGCTTCCGGCGAGCTCGATCGGCAGGTGCTGGAACGAATGCTGCCGCCCTTCGAGCATCTGCTTCGAAACGCTGTCGTGCATGGAATCGAAACGCCAGAGGTGCGGCTCGCCCGCGGCAAGGATGAAACGGGCCGCATCCAGATGCAGCTGCGCCGCGACGGCTCGGAAGTCGTGCTCGAGATTGCCGATGATGGTGCCGGCATGAACCTGGCGGCGATCCGGGCCAAGGGCGCTGCGATCGGGCTGATCTCGCCGGATCAAACGCTGTCGGACAGCGACGTAATGCAGTTGGTGCTGGAGCCTGGATTTTCGACCGCGACTCGGGTCACGCAGCAGGCGGGTCGCGGCGTGGGCATGGATGTCGTGGCGACCGAGGTCAAGAAACTCGGGGGCGCCCTGCACATGGACAGCCGCGAAGGCGAAGGCACGCGTTTCACGATCCGGCTGCCGTTTACGCTTGCGATCAGCCACGCCCTGGTCGTGCGCGTCGATGACGAACTTTATGCGCTACCGCTGCCGACCGTCGAAGGCGTGGTGCGCCTGCCGCGTGAGGAAGTCGCGGTGCATCTGGCCGGTGAGCATTCGAGCTACGAATACTCCGGGCAGCGCTACCGCCTGCAACCGCTCGCGAACTTTGTTGGCCTGACACCGTCGCTGCTGTCGACGCAGGATGCAACCGTGCCGGTTGTGATGGTGCGCGCCGGGGATCATTCAACGGGTCTGGTCGCCGACGAGCTGATCGGCAGCCGTGAGATCGTCGTCAAGAACGTCGGACCGCAGATCTCCGGGATTCGGGGCGTCGCCGGTGCGACCATCCTCGGCGACGGGCGAATTGTCATCATTCTCGACATCGGTGCGCTGGTGCGCGCGGACTCCCGTGGCCGCACGGCGCGCGTCGCGCCGCGCGACAAGGTCGATGCGCGTCCCGTGGCACTGGTCGTCGACGATTCCATCACCGTGCGCCGCGTGACCCAGCGGCTGCTCGAGCGCAACGGGATGCGCGTGCTGACGGCCCGCGACGGTGTCGATGCCGTTGAAGTACTCGCCGAGCATACGCCCGATATCATCCTGCTCGACATCGAGATGCCGCGGATGGACGGCTACGAAGTGGCGGCTCACGTGCGCAGCGACGCGCGCCTGCAGCAGATTCCGATCATCATGATCACGTCGCGCGTCGGCGAGAAGCATCGGGCGCGCGCGATCGAAGTGGGTGTTGACGATTATCTGGGCAAACCCTACCAGGAAGCCCAGTTGCTCGAGGCGATCGCGCCCTTGATCGAGCGCCATCGCGAGCAGCGCAAGCGGGCGACGCGCTGATGACCGAACGCTTCCTCGAGGTCTATAGTGTGCTGATCCCGCTCGCGGAGAGCCGGCTGCTTTTGCCGCGTACCTGCGTCGCCGAAGTCGTCGCCTATTCGACTCCGGTCGAGATGGAAGACGTGCCAGCCTGGTATCTCGGCACGGCGCAGTGGAATGGTCGGATGATCCCGCTGGTTTCGTTCGAAGGGATGTGCGCGCAGGCTTTGCCGGTTTCCAGTGGCCGGTCGCGGATCGTGGTCATGCATGCCCTGGGCGGCGCTCTCGAAGGCGGTTACTTCGGCCTGCTCGCGCAGGGCTTCCCGCAGGTGGTGCGGGTGACGGCCGACGTGATCCGTCCCGACAACTCCCGGGCCCTGCCGGAGCGCTGGCCGGCACTTTGCCAGGTACGGATGATCAACGAGACGCCGCTGGTTCCGGATATCGAGCGCATTGAATCGATGATTGCCGAAGAGACGCGGGTTTCAGCCTGACGCGATCGACCCGGCGGCGCTGTCGCAAGATGGCGACTGGCGCGGCCTTCAGGCTGGCATTGACCGTTTCGGATGCCATAATCGGCCGATGAACGGCACCAATGCATCTCAGCGCCGTCAGCTGCGCAGTGTCGCGCTGCTGATCGCAGCCGCTAACTTGTCCGCCTGCTCTTTGCTGCAGGATCCCTTTCATCGCAAGCAAGCGGCGGTCGTCGCGCCGCCGCCGGTGCCGGTCATCCCGGCGCCGCTGGCGACGCATCGCTTCGAGATCCTGCCCGACGACGACGTGATCGGCACCGTGCAGGTCACGGTGGCAAGTGCCGAGGACACGCTGTCGGATATCGCGCGCCGTTTCAATATCGGCTACGAGGAAATCGTTCGCGCCAACCCCAAGGTTGACCCGTGGCTGCCGGGAGAGGGCCGCGAGATCGTGATCCCGACGCAGTATGTGCTGCCGAACGCGCCGCGAGAAGGTGTGGTGATCAACCTCGCAGCGATGCGGCTGTTCTATTTCAGCAAGGTGAAAGCTGGCGAACCACAGGTCGTCTATACGCATCCGCTGGGGATCGGCAAGGTGGGCTGGGCGACGCCGCTCGGGGCAACACGCGTGGTACGCAAGGCGAAGGATCCCACCTGGCGACCGGGACCTGGTGTGCGCGCGGAACACAAGAAGAATGGCGAGATTCTGCCTGCGGTGGTGCCGCCGGGTCCGGACAATCCGCTCGGCACCCGCGCGATGTATCTCGGCTGGCCGCAGTACCTGATCCACGGCACGAACAAACCTTATGGCGTCGGTCTGCGTTCCAGCCACGGCTGCATCCGGATGTATCCCGAAGACGTCGAGATGATCTACGAGAAGATTCCGGTCGGCGAAAAAGTCAGGGTCGTCAATCAGCCCTTCGTGTTTGGCTGGCACGACGGGCAGCTGTACCTGCAGGCCTATGATGTGCTCGAAGACGATACGCGCGACTGGCAGAAGGCACAGAAGCGCCTGCTGTCGAAGTCGCTGGCGGATCGCATCCAGAAGGAACTGAAGTCGCGCGCCGAGGCGATCAACTGGGATTCGGTCTCGAAGGTCGCGCATGATCCGCACGGCATACCGGTGTCGGTATCGCGCGCCGATACATCGGTCGAGCTGATCGTCGCGAGCGCCCTGCGGGTGCAGAACCGCGTTCCGGACGGCGCAAGCTGGGATGGCACGTCCAACCTGCCGGTGGACGAAAAGACATTCCAGGAGATGGTCTCGGACAGCGATCCGAACGCTCCGGCCGGATCGGTGTCACGGGCTCGTACTGGTAGCTGAGTCGCGTGCGGATCGGCGCCGGCGCTCTACTAACCCTGTCGGCACTGGTCTGCGCCAACACGATGGCCGCTGTGCCGGATCAGCATTCGTTCGCGAACGTGCAGTCGCTGCTCGTCCGTCATCTGGATCTCCATCTTGAGGCGGATTTCCAGAATCAGCGCCTGACCGGCGTCGTCGACCTTCGCATCGAGCGCCGCGACCCGGACGCCGATGAACTCGTTCTCGATACGCGCGACCTGATCATCCGCGAGATCTGGCAGCTGGGTGAGGCGCCGCGCTCCCTGCCGTTCAGCCTCGGTGAACCCGAGCGGACGCTCGGACAGCCGCTGCGTATCAGGCTTGGCCCGGCACGGGCCGGTGAGCTGACGACGGTGCGGATTTCTTACCAGACGCGGCCGGGCGCTTCAGGCCTGCAATGGCTTGCGCCCGACCAGACGGCCGCTGGCACCGATCCATTCCTGTACTCGCAGTCGCAGGCCATCCACGCGCGGTCGTGGATTCCGCTGCAGGACACCCCGCAGGTACGGCTGACCTACACGGCCGAGATCCGCGTTCCGCCGCGCCTGCGCGCGGTCATGAGCGCGGCGCTCACCAGCGAGGACAGCGCGCAGGGCGTGTATCGTTTCGAGATGCCGCAACCGATCCCGAGTTACCTGCTCGCGATCGGCGTCGGGCGCCTGGAGCGACGCGAGCTCGGACCGCGCACCGCCGTGTTTGCCGAGCCACCGGTGATCGACGCGGCCGCAGCCGAGTTTGTCGACACCGAGAAGATGCTGGCCGTCTGCGAGCAGCTGTTCGGCCCGTACCGGTGGGGTCGCTACGACATGCTGGTGCTGCCCTCGGCTTTCCCTTACGGGGGCATGGAGAATCCGCGGCTGACATTTCTCACACCGACGATGATCGCCGGCGATCGCAGCCTGGTTTCGCTGATTGCGCATGAGCTCGCGCATTCCTGGTCCGGCAATCTCGTGACCAACGCCACCTGGGAAGACTTCTGGCTCAACGAAGGTTTCACGGTATTCCTCGAACGCCGCATCGTCGAAGCGCTCTATGGCGACCGCTTGCGCGAAATGGAGGATGAGCTGGGACTGCAGTCACTGCGTGAGGGTCTGCGCACGCTGGACACGCGCGACCAGATCCTCGCAATCGACCTGCGCGGCCGCGATCCCGACGATGGCTTTTCGCAGGTGCCTTACGAAAAGGGCCGGTTGTTTCTCGGCTGGCTCGAGGCGCAGTTCGGCCGTGAACGCTTCGCGGAATTCCTGCGCGGCTACTTCGATCACTTTGCCTTCCAGAGCGTGACCACCGAACAGTTCCGCGATTACCTCAGCACCCAGTTGCTGGCGCTGGACCCATCGCGAGTCTCGGCAGCGCAGATTGACGAGTGGCTACAGCAGCCCGGCCTGCCCAGCTTTGCAGTGCTGCCGCGCTCCGACGCATTTGTGAAGATCGATGCGGTGCGCGCTCAATGGCTCGCCGGCGCGTTGCCGCTTGAGGAGCTCCCGGCCGCCGAGTGGAGCACGCCGCAGTGGCTGCATTTTCTCAACAACCTGCCACAGCGTCTCACCGCCGAGCGGCTGCGCGAGCTCGATCAGCGTTTCAACCTGACTGACAGCGGCAACGCCGAGATTGCGCACAGCTGGCTGCTGGTCGCGATCCACAATGACTATCGCCCGGCGTATCCGCGTCTGGCCGAATACCTGCAGACCATTGGCCGCCGTAAACTGATTCGTCCGTTGTACGAAGCGCTGGTGGCGACGCCCGATGGACGTCGTCTGGCCCGCGAGATTTACGAACGTGCCCGACCCGGGTATCACCCGATTGCGGTCACAACGCTGGACCCGATCGTGCGAGGCGAAGACGCGAAGCAGCCGTAACGGGAGCGACCCACTGCGCCGCAATGTGTTAAATTGCCGGTGGTCTCGAAGGGTGAAGAGTGCCCGAGCGTCTCTCGGACATCGCAATTGAACAACATCACGGCGCCGATCTCGCGATTTCGCGGGCGCCTACGGGCATCGTCGCCTTCGTCGGCCGTACGCTGAAGGGCCCGATCAACCAACCGGTCAGCGTTCACAACTTTGCAGACTACCAGCGCGTTTTCGGTGGGCTGTGGCAGCCGTCGACGCTGTCTTACGCGGTCGAGCAGTTCTTCGAGAACGGTGGTCGCCATGCGCTGATCGTTCGCGTCGT
>Ga0163154_10004028_pt1 | contig 19684 bp, 13 predicted proteins | sample OliLakLV19MP9P1_FD_148649 | JGI IMG/M metagenome (GOLD analysis project Ga0163154, IMG submission 148649) | Freshwater microbial mat bacterial communities from Lake Vanda, McMurdo Dry Valleys, Antarctica - Oligotrophic Lake LV.19.MP9.P1 | ecosystem: Environmental > Aquatic > Freshwater > Lake >...
GCCACGCGGCGCCTGGAAGCGCCGCGTGGCGCCTTAGGCATAGCCTCCCCACACCGCGCCGACCACGAAAACCGCCGACAGACCGAGCATCCAGGCCATCCAAACGGCGATGAAACGCGCCCACTGCAGCCAGTCGATGCGCGCGGCGCCAAGCACGCCCATCAGCGTCGCGGAGGTCGGCACCAGGATATTGGTCAAGCCATCGCCTAGTTGGAAAGCCAGCACGCTGACTTGGCGGGTGACGCCGAGCAAATCGCCGAGCGGCGCCATGATCGGCATAGTCAGCGCTGCTTGACCGGAGCCTGAAGGCACCAGAAAGTTGATCGCCGACTGCAGTAGCAGCATGAATGTTGCGGCAACGCTGGCTGGCAGCCCTTCCAAGGCGTGCGCCAAGTGGAAGAGCAGCGTATTGAGCACCGCCGGTTGCTCCGGATCGGTGCCACCGAGCAGCAGGATCAGCGATTTAGCCAATGCCACGACCAGCACTACGGGCAGCATCTGCGCGGCGCCGTCACGAAAGGCGTCCGCCAGTGCGTTGGCATCCAAACCTGGGCGGCGCCCCAGCCAAGCGATGAAACCTGCGGCCAGCGCCATCGCGAAAAACTGCGCGGCGAGTTCCGGCAAAAAATACTGGCGCTGGGTGACGCCCCAGATCACCCAACCCATGCTAAGCACCAGCACCAGCAGCACGCCGATGTCGGCGCGGCTAGCGCGTTCCAGCGTCAATTGCGCTTGCGCGGCCAGAGTGCTGGGTGAGCGCCGCGTGCGCAACGCATAGCGCAGGGTCAGTAGCGCGCCGAGCGTGGTAAATACGCACCACATGGCCACCCGTAAACCGGCGCCGGACACCGGCGGCAGTCCGGCCACGCCTTGCGCGACGATCACACTGAATGGATTCATCCAACTGGTGGCAAAGCCGATCTGCGTGGCGACGTAGGTGACCAGCACCACGCTGATCGCGTCTAAACCTAAGCGCGCGAATATCGGCAGCAGCAACAACACGAAGGGGATAGTCTCTTCACCCATCCCAAAGATGGCGCCACCCAGTGAGAACAGAAAAAACAGGCCGGGAATCAGGATCGGGATACGGTGCTCGAAACGGCTGATGAAACCGGCCAACGAGCGGTCGATGGCGCCGGTGCGCATCAGCACGCCAAAGCTGCCACCGAGCACCAGCAAAAAGGCGACGATGCCAACTGCGGAACCAAACTTGTCACCAGCGACCAAACCCTCGAATGGCAGGTTCAACAGGCCTAGTTGGCCACCCTCGGCAAACAGCGGCACGGCGGTGGCATCGCCGCTGCGCTCGTAACTGCTCAGCTCGACCGACACCTGGCGCGAGCCCGGCTCTTTCACGACTTCGGCAAATCGACCAGGCGGGGTGAACGCCACAACCATGGCCACCAATAGTGCGACGATGCCAAGAATGAGCAGCGTGTCGGGGGCTTTCATGCCAGCGGATGCGGGCTGCGGTGCGTTCATGGCTGTTGTCCCTGGTCTGCTTGCATAGTGCTCGGTGGAAACTCCCAGATGCGCGCGCCCGGCGTGCTTGCTGCACACACCTGACCGGCGTTGCGCAGGCGTCCGGCCGATTGCAGGCGCAATGGCAGCGCAGGGCGCTGATCTGCGGCGAGCACTGCGTCGCGCAGTTCGGTGGTGCCGGCGCGCAGCGTGCGTAGCGCGATCGGCGCCTCGCAAGTACGCGTTTCTAGCGCGCCGGGCCACAAAAAATCAGCGCCTGCGCGGTAGCGTGACCACAGCAGCCGGCGCTGATCCAAGCGCTGCAGCAGGGTGACGCCAGCGCGCCCGATCACCCGTGCGCGCCACTGGTCGCCGCTGCGATCCAGCCGCAGTGCGGTGTTTTCATCAATCCCCGCACCCAGCGTAGTGCCGCTATCTAACAGCAGACGAGCCAGGCGATATTCGCGGCCACGCTCGGAAAAATGGGTATCCAAAACTCCCAGCGGAAAGCTGCCGAGGCCGCCGCCGGGGTGCATCAGCAGCGCATCTGGATCGACACCAGCGCAGACCGCCGCTGCGGCACAATCAGGGTCAGGCGGCAGCTGCGACCAGGCCTGCGCAGCATCGCTCGGCACGGCCGGACCGCTCACCAGCATCACCCCAGGGCTGGCGGCTTGCACGGCAGTGCCGGCACTGGTGCCGGCTAGCACCAGCGTGCCCGCTTCCAGCCGCTGTCGTAGCAGCAGCAGTTCCAGCGACGGCGTGCCATCGGCGTTGTACCAAGCGGCGCGGGTGAAACTCTGATCGCCACCGTTGAGGAACAGCCCATCGGCCCAGGCGATATCGGCGCGCAGCCGCGCGTGATCGCGGCAGGCATCCTGCAGTTCCTGCGCGCGCAGCGCATGCAAACGGGCACGATCCTGCGCACCCCAGCGCTCACCGCGCAGACGGTCCAAGCGGCTGCAATCGGTGTCTGGATTGGCCTGCGCCGCACGCAGCGCATGATCGAGCGGCAACCAGCGTACTTGCGCGCCGGCCTGCTCGAACAACTGCAGATAGAAATGAATAGCGTCATAAGGATCGCGACTAGACGCCGTGCTGACCAGGATGCGCGGCGGTTGCCGACCAGAGGCGCTGCGCGCCATCGCGACGAATTCGCGGAAAATGACGGCACCAGAATCCGCCGTCGAATCTTCGAAAGCCACGCGCTCAACGCTGGGCGCGCGCTGCAGCGCATCAAAAATGCGCGATTGCTCGAAATCGGCCAATTCGGTCCACGCCCGGCCGCGCTTGCTAGATTGCAGCGCCGCCTGCAGGGCATCGGCACTGAAGTCCTGCGCGCCGGCTTTGGCCAGCCGCTGCAACGCGGCAAGGATGCGCTTACGCGCCAAGCTGCGCTGCGGCTGCCACCAAGCCGCAGCAACACGCTCAAGACCAGCTGCATCCACACGATACTGTGCCGCCAGCGGCGCCGGCCCTGGCACCCGCCCAGCAACACACGCTTGCGGCGAGATATTGCTGCACACCGGCACCGCTCCGCCGGCCAGCAACAGGCGCGGGCCGTCAGCGAGCGCGCCGCCGCCCAGCAGGCAAAAGGCCCATGCGCAAAGGCAGCGCATCATCGGCCGCTGCCGCTGACGCATTCCAGATACGCTTCGTACACCGGTCCACCGTCATGCAAGCCGATGTGCTGCCCGGCGCGCAGACCGTGCGCGTGCAGGGCGTCGCGCCACACCGCTGCGCTAGGCGCAATTTCGCCGATCGCCGCTTGCGTCTGCTCCTGCAACACGGAGACCACCAGCGGATGGCGTGGCAATAGCGCGGCAACGTGGGTTTGCCAGAGACTGCCAAAACGTGCCAGGGCCTCATCAACGTCGCCCGCATAAAAGTACCGACCTAGGCCATTCCAGAACGGCGCCGAGCCATCTGCGCTACGCGGTCCCGGCAAGCCGGCGATCACGCGAGGCAAATCGCCCGCGCCACGCGTGCCTTGTTGAAGCCAGCGCAGCGCGGCGCCGACCAGCGCCGACGCTAAGCGGGCGCGCACTTCGCTATCCAGATGCCTAGCCAATGCGAAATCGCTGATCTCAGCCGCAGCGGTCAGATCATTGCCAAGCAGCAGCGTGCGTTCGCGACGGAACATCGCCAGTTCGCTGGCGGCGTGCACCCGACAGCCGACGTGAAACCAGAAGCGCGGATGCTCCAAGCCCACCCGCCGTTGCACACGCAAGCACGCCAATGGCTGCGATTCGATCACCGCTACCAGCAGTTGCTCCTCATTGCTGTTAGCCAAATCGATCGCCACCAGTGCCCACGCAGGCAAGAGTTGGGTTAAGTGCGGCAGATCTGCGATCTGCGCTGCGCGAACGGTGATCTCACTCATTAGCGTGGCTCCGGCGTGTCGAGGGCGGCGACCCGCAGCGCCGCGCCGGGGCTGACGCCCAGCGCGGACAGCGTGCGTGGGTCTAGCGTGATGTCGTCCGCACTCGTGCTGGCTTGCACCAGCACGGCGCGGAAGTGCTCACGCTCGCCGTTGCAGACCAACTGCCAGCCGCCGTCGGTGACGGTGCCGGTAGCCGCCGTCAACAGCCGCGCCCGGTTGACCGTTTTTAGCATTGCCAAGCGCTCCTGCACGGTCGGGCCGCCGTCAAAAATATCGAGATAAGAATCGGCATCGAATCCCTCGTCGAGCAGGATCGAGAACGGCAATTCGGCGATCGGGTGCAACTGGCCGATGGCGAACTGCGCCTCTTCCGGCAGCAGCGGCACATAGATCGGCGACAGTGGCATCAAATCGGCGATGAAGGCCTTGCTGCGCCCGCCGGTGAGCTGTTCAATGGTCGGGTAATCCATGCCAAAAAAACGCCGTCCCACGGCATCCCAGAACGGGCAACGTCCGGCGTCATCGGCCATCCCAGCGCTTTCAGCGGCGACGCGCTCGGCGAAGCGTTCGGCGTGCTGCGCAATGAACAGCAGGCGCGCACGTGACAGCAGCTGCGGCGCCAGCGTGTGTTCGTAGGCGGGGTCGATATGAAAGCTGATAAATAGCGTGACGTCGGTGAGGTCATGGCACAGATGCAGCGTGTGGATACGCGTGGACACACCGAGCACGCGGCTGCTGTGCACCACGAATTCGTTGCGATAGCTATAGAAACGATCGCTAAAGCCGGCCCGCGCCGCGATGCCACTGATGCCGATCACGCCACCGGCGTCTAAATCTTCCAACGCGAACAGGTAAATCTCCTCGCCGCTGGCGTCCTCGGTGGCGAAGGCATGCATGGAACGCTGCAGCCGATCACTCAAAAAGGTGCGATCAAAGGGCAAGGTGGTGATACCCACCGGGCTGGCGGCGGCAAAACGCTCCAGCGCCGGCAAATCGTCGGCGTGGCAGGGGCGCAGCAAAAAGCGCGCTGGGGGAACAGGGCTTAGGGTCATGTGCGCTCCTTGCGGAAATCGAGAATTTCGCCGGACGCGGGCGTCACGGCAGGCGGGGAATCGCGCCACGCAGCGGCGCGCACGCTGCGTTCGTCGCGTGGCGTGCGCGCGTAGACGTTGCGGTAGGCATTGGAGAAATGCGCGCCAGAGGTAAATCCGCAGCTCAGGCCGATCTGTAAAATCGATTGGCTGGATTGCTGCAACATGCGCTGGGCGCGCTGCAGGCGTTGTTCCAAGTACCAGCGCGAGGGCAGCGTATCCAGATGTTGTTTGAACAGGCGTTCCAGCTGGCGCCGCGACACGCCAACCAGCCCGGCGATATCTTCGGTCGATAAGGGTTCGCCCAAGTTAGCCTGCATCAGCGCCACGGCCTCGGCCAGCTTGGCACTGCCACCGGCGCGCGCCGCGACGGTTTCGGACTGCCGCTCGTGCTCCTGGCGCAGGCGTTCCAGTCCGAAGTGTGCCAGCAACTGCAACTGCACACGGTCGCCAAAGCGCTGGCCAAACCAGCGGATTAGCAGTTCGATCGCCGCGCTGCCGCCAGCGCTGCTCCAGCGATTGCGGTCGTGCACATGATGCGCGGTAGACACCATGGCACGCGGCAAGGCCGTCGCCAGCTCCGCGGCGTACAAGGCCTGCACGCAACAACGATAGCCATCCATCAGGCCGGCCTGCGCCCACCACGCGGCGCCGCAGCCGATGCCACCGATGACACCACCGCGCCGATCAATGGCGGCGCCTACGCGGCCCAAACTTTGTTTGGTCCAGAGCGCGTCAGCAGCCGTGGGCAGGCCATCGGCGATCACATACAAACCCGCCAGATCTTCACCGTTGCCAAGCGCGGCATCGGTGCTGAGCAGCTCGCCGCCCGCGCAACGCACCGCCGCGCCATCGCGCGATAACAACTGCAGCTCAATGGTGCGCCCGCCGAGCAGCTCATTGCCGACGCGCAGCACTTCACTGGCGCCGGCCAGTGCGAGTAGCGTGCCGCGTGGCAGTAGCAGTAGGGCGTGGCGTTCGCGCATGTGACCGTCTGTGCCTTGTTCAGGCCGACAAAAGTGGGCCGCTGCGCAGCGCTTGCGTGCCAGCGACTTTCGCCACGCGCAGCCCGGCGTGCACCACGCGACCACTTTCGCGGGCGTACAGCAGCCCATCGACTGGACTGCACAGCGCAGTGACTACACCCGACAGCGGATCGATGACCTCAGCAACCAAATCGTTTTGGCGCACCTCGCTGCCGACCGGCACGCTGTGCACCAGCACGCCGCCGACCGGCGTGATAATCGGCATGGAGCCCTGCAGCGGACGCGGCGCGCGTTTCAGCGGCGGCAACTCCGGCATTGGGCCATCCACATAACCCTGCGTGTGCAAATAGGCGCAAATCGCCTGCGCATCGGCGAGCGCGTAATCGTGGCGCACATCGGTCTCGCCACGCAGTTCCACGGTGACTGCGGCACAGGCCAGCGGCCAAGCTTCGCTGCGTCCTTGCCGCTGCAGCAGCGCATTCATGCGCGTCCATATCATCGAACAGCTTTCGTCGAAGGGGTCACCGCCGGAGTCTTCGGCCAGCAGCGCGAGTTCAGCGCCAAGCAGCCGGGTCAGCGGCTCGAAACTCGGCCACAGCGCTGGTGTGGTGTAGAGGTGCATGACCGCCTCGTTATCGCAATGCAGATCGATCACGTGATCAGCATCAATGGCCAAACCGAGCAGCGTGCGGCGCAAACTGCTCAATTCGCTAGGCGCGGGTAACTCGTTCACGCAGGCCAGCAGCGCGCTGCGCGCCTGCGCGACACTCGGCAAGCCTGCATCCAATAGCTCACCCAAACGCGTCATCGCCGCCTGGCTTACATCGGCATACAGGCGATTGAAGTTCTCGCCGCTGGCCAGTTCAAAACGGCCGAGCCCACGACCCAGCAAACGCTGCGACAGTCCGAGCGGATTAGCCGCGGGTACCAGCAGCACTTCGCCACGCAACCGCCCTGCCCCTTCCAGTTCAGCCAGCAAAGCGCGCAGATGGAAAGCTACCAGCAGGCCGGGCGGTTCGTCGGCATGCAGCGCGGCCTGGATGGTCGCTTTGCGGCCACTATTTGCTGGGCCGTAATGCAGGCTGAGCAATTCACGGGTGGTGCCGGGCACCGGCGAAGTCAGCAAATGACGTTGTGTGCGCATGCGGGGGTCCAGAAGCCTTCAGTCGGCGCGGATCATGGCAGCAAGCATCGAAGGAGTGTCTGACACGTCGCTCCCTGGCCCACATTTGTGCAAGCCGGTGTCGCAATCGCGCAATGCGCGTTGCCGAACTGCCATCCGCACGCGCCGCGCTTTCACAATTGCGACGCTGACTTGCCAGAGCGCGACGCTGCATCTGGCGACGCTGCAAACCCTGCGTACAGTGCGCCCACAGCCGGCTCCCCCGGCCGTCCAGCGCCGGCTGTGCGCTGCAAATCCCGCCAGATTCCGAGGAACTCACATGCACAAGACCCACAAGCGACGGCTCACAACGCAGCGCTCGCTGCTGGCGTTGGCGCTGACACAGGCCCTGTGGCTGCCTAGCGCGGCCAGCGCCCAAGATGCCGATACTGAGCAGGCAAAGACCGAACTCGACACCGTATTTGTCACCGGCTCGCGCATTAAGCGTCTGGACGGCGAGACCGCGCTGCCGATCGAAATCATCACCCGCGAAGATATCCGTGAGCGTGGCGTGACCACCGCGGCGGAAATTGTGCGCACGCTGTCCGCCAATACCGCGCCCTTGTCCGATGGCGCCAGCATTACCGACGGCACCTCGGGCCAGCGCGGTTTCAACGGCGCCAATCTGCGCGGTATCGGCGTGTCGAGCACGCTAATCCTGTTAAATGGCCGACGTCTGGCCAACTTTGCGTCGCCCGGCGATGAGGCCGGTGTCGACCTCAACAACATCCCGGCCGGCGCCATCGAACGCGTCGAGGTGCTCAAGGACGGCGCATCCGCGCTGTACGGTTCAGACGCCATCGGTGGTGTGATCAACTTCATCACCCGTAACGACTACCAAGGGCTTGATCTTAGCCTGTCGGGCGCCGACACCCAGGACGGCGGTGCCGACAAACAAACCGCGACCATCAGCGGTGGTTTTGGCGACCTGCAGGACGATGGCTACAACGTGTTCGGCACGCTCGATGTGCAACATCTGGGCGCGCTGCGCTCCATCCAGCGCGACTTCATCCGCGAGCGACCGCTGGCCTCGCTGCTGCCGGCCTTGATGTCGAGCAATACCTACCCAGCCAATATCGATATCAACACAGCGCAGCGCAATGCGCTGATCACTGCTGGGCTGCTGCCGGCCGGCACCACGCGCAACCGCATCAATCCCAGTTCACCGGGCTGCAATCCGCCCGCCACGGTGTTTGCGCCGCAAGGTCCGGGTGGTCCGGTTGCGTGTAGTTACGACTATATGCAGGACACCGAAATCTACCCCGAGTCAGACAAGATTGGCTTCATCAGTCGCGCCGCCAGAAAAATCGGCGACAGCCATGAGTTGTTCGCCGAATTGGCCTACTCGCGCGCCCAGACCATCTATCGCCTCAGTCCTAATCCGCAACGCATCCGCAATCTGCCGGTGTCGGTGCTGCCAGAACCCTATCGCAGCGTGCTGACCAGAGCGGGTCTGCCGACCACCTTTAGCGGCATCCGCTATCGCATGACTGAAGCCGGCAACCGCACCAATGAGGTCACCAGCGAAGGTAGCCGCATCGTGCTGGGCCTGGAAGGCGCCTTCGGCGAATGGGACTACGGCAGCGCGCTATTCCGTAGTCAAAACGAGGCGACCGATCGCTACGTCGGCGGTTATGTGTTGTTCAGCGAAATTGACGCCGCGGTGCGCAATGGCACGGTCAATCCTTTCGGTCCGTCGTCGGCGCAAGGCCTGGCGCTGCTCGATTCGATCACCATTGACGACGAGGCGCGCAAATCCGAGGGTGTCAGCCAGGGTGTCGATTTCAACTTCACCCGCTCACTGAACGAACTCGATGGCGGATTCCTCGGTTTAGCGCTCGGTGGCGAACTGCGCAATGAGTCGCAGAAGTTCACGCCTTCGGCACTGCTGCTTTCTAACAACATCGCTGGCGATCGCGACAGCACACTCGGCCCTGGCCAATCCAGGTTGGTGGCGACCGACGAAGATCGTAATGTCTTCTCGGCCTATGCCGAGTTGAATGCGCCGGTCACCGAGACGCTGGAATTACAGGCGGCGCTGCGCTTTGACGATTACTCCGAGGTGGGCTCAACGGTCAATCCGAAGTTCGGCATGCGCTGGCAACCCCGTGAGGATTTGATCGTACGTGCCTCTGCCGGCACCGGTTTTCGCGCGCCGTCCCTCAATGATTTGTACCGACCGACGGTGTTCGGTGTCACCTCCAGCTTGATCACCGATCCGCAATGCGCAACCGCCCAAGGCAATATCGACACTTGCACCGACCAGTGGCCGGTTGAACGCCGCAGCAACCCGGATCTTGATCCGGAAACCTCCACGCAGTTCTCGCTCGGCACGGTGTACGAGCCCAGCAACACCTTCAACATAGGGCTGGAATACTGGTGGCTGCAGAAAGAGGACGTGATCAGCACGCTCGGCGAGCAGATCATCATTGAGAGCCCGGCGCTCTACAACGGCACCTTCATCCGACGCGACGCGAGTGGTTTCATCACCAACATCATCTTGCAGAAGCAGAACCAGGGCAAACTGAAAACCTCTGGCGTCGATCTGAGTGCTCGATTGAGCACCGGCGATACCGAATACGGCGAGTTCAGCGTCAACCTGACTGGCACCTACGTGATGAACTACGAGCGCCAGTTCGGGCCGCTGGAACCCTACCGCGACAACGTTGGCCGCTTCCTCAACGACCAAGTGATCCAGCGCTGGCGCCACCGCATCGCGTTCAACTGGGATCAGGGCGCCTTCGGCTTGACGCTAGCAAACACCTACTCCTCCAGTTATCTCGACCAGAACACCACCTACGACCCGTTCACCAACGGGCGCCTGCCAGAGCGCGATGTAGACGCCTACTCGCTGTGGGATCTGACCGGAATCTGGGAAGTCAACGACAACCTCAACTTACGCGCCGGTGTGCTCAACCTGTTCGACGAAGAACCGCCGTTCTCCAACCAAGCATTCTTCTTCATCGCCGGGTTTGATCCTACCTACACCGATCCACGCGGTCGTTCGTACTACGTCGGCCTCGATTACAAGTTCTTCTGATCCCCGCGGCGCGATCTATCCCGAAAGATCGCGTCCGCTCCCCAGGGGGCGTCAGACCGGCCGGTCGTTCGCGACCGGCCGGTGTGGTTTGTGCACTTGCCTGCCCGGTGGTTGCCTCGTATTTGCGCACCCGCAAGACGGTCAGCGCCACCGACATCGGGCTGTCACAGTAAGCGCAACTCTACGCTCAACTGAGCGCCGCCCAACAGCTTCGCACTGTTACGCGCAGCGCCATGCTTTGTAACGGGAGCAGAGCAGAACCAAAGCCTTTGGTGGGTTCGATCTTTGATCGAACGCTCCTCCTCCACCATGCAGGAACAGCGTCAGCGCACAGCGCCGGCGCAGAGCCATGGATCACCACAGCAGTTTGACTCGCACCCAGCCAGAGCAACAAGACAACAGCCCGGAACTTTGATCCGCATCGCAAAGCTTGGGTGATGAAGGCCGGATTCAAGCGCTGCGCGGGCCGCAACGACAGGGTCACCCAGCTCGCCTCAGCAGCGCAAGCGCATCCGTTCGCGCGAGCGCTCATGGGCGGCGGGGCTATCAAATCCCTTGCCGCTGGAATGCTCCCAGGCTTTGCCGATGTAGAGCGCTGCGTCCGGGGTTTTGCAGGCCGTATCGCCGTGCTCAATGTGCACTTTGCCGATGCGTTGCGCGCTTGCATGGGCCAACTCACGCAGCGCGCCGCTGCGACTGCCGATGGCGATCAGCGCCTGATTCATCGGCTCGCGTTGCACCGGGTCGGCGCTGTGAATGGTCTGTTCGAGTGCGGCCAGTCGTTCGACAAACCAGTCTTCAGGTATGTCCAAATCGTTCATAGCCAGTGCGTCCACCGTTAACCAGCCAGCCGCGCGTTCTTCGACCTTGGATGACTGCAACCAGCGTTGCGCGCACGCAAATCCGTGCCCCCCTTCACTGGCGATCGCCGCGATGGAGTTGCCGCAGAGGCGCGCAGTGCCCTCGCCCACCCAGCTCTCCAATTGCGCTGGCGTCATACGCTGCGGATCGACGACTTTCAGCGCCAAATTACGGGCGTCGTAATTGCCGGTGTCCCACAGCGTCAATGCCAATTCATGATCCACGCCGATCTTCTTCAACAGCGCTTTCAGCGTGGCAAAGCTGACCCCAAACAGCGGCTCGCACGCGCCGTGCCGAAGATAGGTTTTGCGCGTCTGTTCAGAGCCCGCCAGTTGCAGCGCGGCCATGGTTTCGGCGAGCGACAGGCGCGCTTTGGCTGGTTTTTGCGAACTCTTGGCAGGCATTGCAGTGTCCCTTTGGCTTGAAGGGTGCAGCATAAGTTAAGGAGGACTTCGTTATTTCGCAGCGCAAGCCATTTTTTCTGGCATACGCTGCGCGCATGCGCTTAGCCCAACCTACAGCCGCTGCGCCCGCCTGACTCGCGCGGTTCAATAGACCGTTATGCTGCGCGCTCGAAAGTCTAATGCTGGGACCCATCGTGAGCGCAACTGACAAAGCTTTTGGGCAAACGGGCTTAACTTCGATGCGCCTCAAAGTGCACTGCGAAGCGTTCCAAGGGCTGGCGGACATCCAAGGCATGTTGCATTTTGACGGCGCCAATGTGCGGCTGGATTTCCAGACTGCCGATGCGCTGTTTGGCATGCTGCGTTCTGGACCTAAACAAATCGAAGTGCCATTGACCGCCATTGAGGGCGTGCGCTGTGGCGCCGGGTGGTTCTGGCTAATGCCCTACATTGAAATCGAACTCAACGACTTCAACCTGCTAACACAGGTGCCAGGTGCCAAGGATGGGCGCTGGCGGCTTGGCGTGCGGTGGCGCGATCGCCAAGCTTTGCGGCGCTTCGCCGCCGCGTTGGCGTTTGCGCGATCTGGCGCACTGCACGCACAGTTGAACGTCGGGATTGAACCTGGATCGGCAGTGCAAGCCTTGCCCGAAACACCGCTTGCGGACTCAAGCCAACGCTCCCCACGCCAATTTGAGAAATAACCAGCACAAATGGCTTTGCAGTATCCTGAGAAATTGCCTGAAACGACCTGCCCATGACTCATACGTTGATTGCAGACCTGAAATGGCGCGGCCTGCTGGCCGATTGCACCGATCTCGACGCGCTGAGCATGCGTTTGGAACAAGGACCGATCACGCTGTATTGCGGTTTTGATCCATCGGGCGATTCTTTACACGTAGGCAATCTGGTCGGGCAACTGACTTTGCGTCGCTTTCAGCGCGCCGGTCATCATCCAATCGCGTTAGCGGGCGGCGCCACCGGCATGATCGGCGATCCTTCCGGTAAGTCCGCGGAGCGCAATCTGCTGACCCGCGAACAACTCGCCAACAACGTGTCGTGCATCAAGCTTCAGTTAGCCCGTTTGCTCGACTTTGACACCGCGAGCAATCCGGCGCGTTTGGTCGACAATGCCGATTGGACCGCACCGCTCAGTTACTTGGATTTTTTGCGCGAGGTCGGAAAGTACTTTTCACTGAGTGCGATGCTGGCCAAAGAATCGGTCAAGTCGCGCATGGAAGGTGAGTCCGGCATTAGTTACACCGAATTCAGTTACCAATTGCTGCAAGCCTACGACTTCTACCACCTGCGACTAGCCCATCAATGCGAGCTGCAAATTGGTGGTTCCGATCAATGGGGCAATATCACCGCCGGCACCGATTTCACCCGGCGCAAATGTGGCGCAACGGTGTGGGGTTGGACTTTCCCGCTGATAACCAAGGCCGATGGCAGCAAGTTTGGCAAGACTGAAAGCGGCGCCGTGTGGCTGGATGCGCGGCGCACCAGTCCGTATCGCTTCTACCAGTTTTTCGTCAACACAGAAGACGCCAAGGTCATCGAGTACCTGAAGAAATTCACCTTTCTTGAGCGCGCGCAGATTGATGCGTTAGCGGCGCAGCAGATGTCCAATCCCGGTGCGCGAGAGGCGCAGCGTGCGTTGGCCAGCGAAGTGACGGCGATTGTGCACGGCGACGCCGCGCTGCAATCGGCACTGAAAGCCAGTCGCATCCTATTTGGCGCTGAAATCGGCGACACCGATGTCGACACTTTCCGCGACGTCGTAGACGAGCTGCAAAGCGTGGACGTAGAAAGCGAGGCTTTGACTAGCCAAGGTAGCGCCTTGACCGAGTTACTGGTCCGCGCCGGCCTGTGCCCATCCAAAGGCCAAGCGCGCAAAGACATCGACGGCGGCGGCATCTATGTCAACAATCTGCGTATCGACAGCGCAGACCGTGCGCTCACCCACGCCGACGTGCTGTTCGAGCGCTACGTTTTGTTACGCAAGGGTAAAAAGAGCTACGCGGTGCTGCGTTTGCCAGCCGCCGCTGCTGGGTGAAGCTAAACGCGGGCCTTGAACCTCGCCGTATGGACCGAGCCAGGGTGGGTTCGACCTGCGCCTCATCGGTCGAACGCTTCTGGCCGCAGGAGCGCGGAAGTTCGAATAGGGGGAACCCGCGCCACGCAATTTTCCGGTTTCACCGCAGATCCGGTTGCGCGGGGGCCGCCGGACAGAGCGCGACACGCAATGGTAAGTGCCTGGAGGGCCGGGCGGAACCAGCTCGGATTCAGCTGCATCGGAAAAGCGCCAGGGAGCTTGTAGGAAATCTCTAAAATCAGAGTGTCCTTGTCTTCGGAGTGCTTGTCTTCGCGGGTTAGCCCCAAACCGCTCCACGCTGTTTAGATCTAATTCGCCTTACGCGGATTAACTTTCCGCCTTACACGGGTTAATAATTTCAGACACCTTTAATTCGAACGGCTGGTATTCGGACGGTCACAAGTCAGAGAATTTTGCGACGATTACCTTTATGCGGATCGAACGGTCTGACCACCAACGCATCCTACAAGTGGTCTGTTCGCTTCGGGTCACATTCTCCGGCACAAGAAATATTCCTACAATGTAGCCACGCCCAAATGAAGAGCGGACTGGATCTTTCAATAGTAATTCCTTAGATCTAATTCGCCTTACGCGGGTTACCGACCCGCCCCGCGCGCACCGCCCGCTGTGGCTGCGTGACAGCCCGCCGGGCACGATGCCGAAGGCGAAACAAGGCAAAGACCACACGAAGCGGCCACGATCCCGCATGGAAGCGCTCGGCCCGCTGTCGGCAACCGGTGGGAAATCGCCACGAGCGGCGCTGCCGAACACCCATCAACCCGCCCAAACGCGCTGCGATGACGCCCCAACCACGGCCAAACCGAGCCTAACCGTCGCTTGTAGCGCCTCTGACGACCGCGCAGACTGCCCGAAAAGGGCGCTTGAATTACCTATACTCTCGATATGTGGGTACGGATTCCATTACCAATCCGTCCAGTGGCCTTGAGCTGACCAATTGCCACCTTCATTTATTCCAACCGTGCCATCTGGCGCTATTCCTGTCCAGGATCTGCCGGTGCCCATACCTCGATGCGCGGAGTCTTTTATTCCATGGAGCTTATCCTTGTCCCAATCGTATTTTTTCTTTGCTTTATCAATAGGCGCAGTTCGCAGACCCCATCTGTATCCCAGTTTCCAGAACCGACTGAAGCCCCCATGTGTCGGCCAATCAACAGATTATCTATCCTAATAACCCAATCGCACCGACTAAGAGGAGCACTAAGCATGAAAAAGACAAAGTAAAACCAATCATGGCGACCACTCTTACCCAAGTGACTGAAAACCAGCCAAACACCATCGGGAAAATTGCGATAATGCCTGGAATCGCAGCTGCGAGTACTCCTGCCATTGAGGTATAGACAAATGGCGATCTAGCCCAACCCATTTTTAACCAAAGGGCGAAGCAAGGTTCCACGAGCCGCCACGCCAACAGAATCGCGAGTACTCCGAAAACCATCTCGATAATGGGTGCTGAAAATGGTGCTGCCAACCTAATTTCGCGCAATTTATTCGGGATCGACGACCTCAATCCATCCAAATGATTTAACCTCCTCTAAAATAGGGGACATCGGGTTTATTGATTTTGAGAATGCCTTTGCCTTGCCACCATTGTAACTCTCAATCATATCCTTTATCGATTTCCAGTCCTCATCTGATTGGACTGCTATGCAGCCGGTTGTATTTCCAGCGCCCCTATGGTGCAGTCGAAAGTTCGTGCGATTATTCTCTGTCCGATCGTCGCCGTAGATTGCATCCACTGATTCCAGACGAAAATTATCTGCTTGGGGATGAAAGAGGATGTCATAGATTCCTGTCGGGATTGGATCTCCAATCGGGCGACCTCCTGAGTGAGCTGTGGTTATTACGCTTTCCCCCGAGACAATATTTGTGATCGTCAGCGTTTCAGTGCTTTGGACTGAAGTGCGCGTAGGATGTGGGGAGGCACGAACCGCATCGATTGAAGTAACGGGTTGGCGATGTGGCAGCAGTCGGCTTCGCGAACGATGCGGTTGGCAGGCTCACCGCTTCCTCGCCGCCCGATTGAACCTAGAAACCTCAATTGACGGCTTCCAAATACCCGTAACGCCATCATTCTTGTCGTTTTTCGGCCATTTGATCCGTTCACCCATTGGGTGAGTACGCTACGGGGCAGATTGCCCGGTTCTGGCTGCGCATGGCTGCGTTGCAACTCGCTGGAATGGAACAACCATTCCCCCGGTCTGGCGGCGCAGCCGCCAGCCTCATTGCGCTTATGCCTGCACAGCCATAACCGCACACGCTACCCCGTCCGACTGAGGTTTCTAGTCAAGTAAGCGATTCAGTCTTGACAAATCCTGCAAAGACTTGTTGCCTGCTCGGTTCCGGCTCGTCCGGCTTAGGTTGAATGTGGTTTATGGGCGCCATTTTTGCTTGCGGCGATGCATCATTCACGTTCGCCAGCTGATTTACCGACCCCATGAGAATTCTCGAATACGCCGGACTGGACACTCGTCGCGTGCAGGCGCAGTACAAGAAGGTGGCGGCGGCGATTGCGCGCGATGATTTTCGAAGCGCTGAGGTCAAAAAGATCGGCGGGGGCGGCCAACCGTATTACCGAGCGCGCTTGGACGACAGCAATCGCCTGCTGTTTATGCTGGTGCGTTTTGCCGATCAGCGCTGCGCGCTGATGCTCGAAGTCATTCTCAATCACGACTACGCGGGCTCGCGGTTCCTGCGTGGTGCCAGCGTCGATGAGAGCAAAATTGTCGATGTCAGCCTGACCGAGGCCAGCGCCCAGCCGCTGCGTTACCTGCATCCGGAGCGCACGCAACTGCAGATGTTGGACAAACCCTTGTCCTTCGACGATGCGCAGCATGCCATCTACCAACATGCCGCCCCGCTGATTGTGGTGGGCAGCGCCGGCAGTGGCAAAACCGCGCTGACCTTGGAAAAACTCAAACACGCCGTGGGCGACGTGTTGTATGTCACCCATTCGGCCTTTCTGGCACAGGGCGCACGCGATTTGTACTACGCGCATGGTTTTGCGCGCGACGAACAAGACGCGGTGTTTTTGTCTTATCGGGAGTTTTTGGAAACGCTGCAGGTGCCACAGGGCCAGGAAGCCACTTGGCCGCGCTTTAAGACTTGGTTTGCGCGTATGCAGCATGCTTTTCGCGGAATCGACGCACACCAAGCCTTCGAGGAAATTCGCGGCGTCATCACCGCACCGGCAAATGACGCCCTGACGCGCGAGCAGTACCGCTCGCTAGGCGTACGACAGTCGATTTTCGCGGATGCGCAGCGCGACGTGCTGTTTGATTTGTATGAGAAATACCGCGCTTGGCTGCGCAGCGAGGGGCTATTTGATCTAAACCTGCTGGCCCATGAGCGCATGGCGATGGCCGCGCCACGTTACGACTTTGTGGTCGTCGACGAAGTGCAAGACTTGACCATCGCGCAACTGGCGCTGGTGCTGAAAACCCTGCGCAAGCCGGGACAGTTTTTGCTGTGTGGCGATTCCAATCAGATTGTGCATCCCAATTTCTTCGCTTGGAGCCAAGTTAAAACGCTGTTTTGGCGCGATGCTGAGCTGGCATCGCGCCAAGAATTACGCGTACTTGCGGCCAACTACCGCAATGCCGCGCAAACCACCGCTTTGGCCAATATGCTGCTGAAGATCAAACACCAGCGCTTTGGGTCGATTGATCGCGAGAGCAACTTCCTGGTCGAGGCGATCGGCGGCGAAACCGGTCAAGCGAGTTTGATCAGCGATCGCGACGGCAGCCTGCGCGAGCTCGACAAGCAGACGCGACTCTCGGCACAAGTCGCCGTTTTAGTGATGCGCGACGAAGATAAAAGCGCCGCGCGAAAACAGTTCGGCACGCCGCTGCTGTTCTCGGTGCAGGAGGCCAAAGGCCTGGAGTACGAACACATCATCCTGTATCGATTCATCTCTGATCATCGCGCCGAGTTCGCCGAGGTGGCCGCTGGCGTGAGTCCGGATGATTTGCTGGGTGATGAACTTGAATATCGTCGCGCCCGTGACAAGAGCGACAAATCCCTGGAGGTGTACAAGTTTTACATCAACGCGCTGTACGTTGCGCTGACGCGCGCGGTGCGTAATGTGTATTTGGTCGAGTCTGATCTTGGCCATCCGCTGCTAGCACTGCTGCCGGTGCATGCCGGCGACGCCGCCGCAGTGCGCGCGCAAGCATCCAGCCGCGAAGACTGGCAGCGTGAAGCGCGACGTCTGGAATTGCAGGGCAAACAGGAACAAGCAGCGGCGATTCGGCGCGATGTGCTCAAACAAGCGCTGCCACCATGGCCAGTATTGGATGGCGCGCGCGTCAATGAAACGCTGGTCAAACTGTTCCGCGAGCGTTATCCGAGTAACAAGGCCAAGCAACAATTGCTGGATTACGCGGCGTTTTTTGATCACCCGTCGCTGGCTGAAGGCTTGCACGCCGAGCTGCAATTTGGTTCCGTAACGGAGTTTCTGCGCATCCGTGGGCCGCTGAAAAGCAAACAGCTCACGCCTTATTTGAGCAAGAATTTCAAGGAAATCCTGCGCCAGTGTGAGCAATACGGGCCCGACTTCCGCTCGCCGTTGAATCTGACACCGCTGATGCTGGCGACCATTGCTGGCAATCTGGCGCTCATTGCAGCGCTGCTGGAGCGCGGCGCAGACATCGAGGCCGCCGACAACCACGGGCAGACCGCGTTGCACTGGGCACTGCGCTTGGCGTTCCAGAATCCCAGTTACGCGGCCACGGTGCTGCCGGTTATTTACGAGGGCATCGCACCAGCGTCGATTGATCTACAGTCATCCAAACGATTGGTCCGACTGGATCGGCATTTGGCCGAATACCAACTCTTTCAGACGCTGTGGGCGCTCATTCCCGGCTTATGCACCCACTTGGACCTATATTTCAATGGCACCTTCGACACCGCGATGGTGCTGAAACGCTGGGAACAATTGCCAAGCAGCGTGTTGGCCCCGCTGCGCCGTCGCCGCCCATACATTTCGGCCGTGCTGTCGCGCAATGAAATCGGCCGCGATTACGCCTACAACCGCGGCCTGTTTCAACGCATGGAGCGCGGCGCATACCGCTTGGCGCCCGATCTGGCGCTGCGCGTGCGCGAAAATGGCGAGCAACGCTGGGTGCCCATCGGCGAGCGACTGAACCTGTCGCTGCTGCTGGAATCGGCGCACGAGTCCAGTTGGCCGCACCTAAGCAAGCTCATCGGCGGCGCCGATGCCGTGCGGGTGCCCATCGTCACCGAACAGCGTGTCGCAAAAGAGGAGGCAGCTAAAGCGCAACGTTTGGCAGACGAGCAGAAGCGACGCGAAGCGCAAGCGCAGGCACAGGCACAGGCAGCCGCCGTCAACCAGCGCGCACGCGCGGTACACGCCCAACACCTTGCTGAGATCGCGCAGACAGAAGTGGAGCCAACCTGGGGCACACCGGCGGCAAAACGCCTAGCTTTGGAGCGCGCCTTGGCCTTGCGCAAGCCGCCAAAATGATCTTTGAAGCCTCAGCCCGCGGAGGATGTGGTGAGGCACGAACCGCATCAATTGAAGGTTGACGATGTGACTGCAGTCGGTTCCGCGATTGATGCGGTTCGCGGGTTCACCACATCTACTTGTTGCCCAGTCAACGGCACCTGCGCGGCGAACGGTGAAATGCGCCCGGTAAAGCGTATGCGGGTTCCACCTTACCGAAGAATCCACCTTACGCTGGTTTTCCACGACCACCACCCTGGCCTTTTTCGCCTTGCTTGATGCCGTGGAATCGGCCTCTGCCTTCCTTTGCACCCACTCCATTGCCGCGTGCGCGAACGCGGACACCCACGCGTTGTGGGCCACGAACGTAGGGCAACGAACGTGGACACCCGCGAACCGTGTCGTCGACGAACGTGGCGCGGTGGGTGGGTGTGGTGGTGGGTGTGGGTGCGCCCTACGGCCCTGTGCGTGGGTGTCCATGTTCGCGCACGTCCACGTTCGCGCACGAATCATGGGTGTCCACGACTCATTCGCGTCCACGACTCATTAAAAATCGCGGACAATTTGCCAGTGAGCAAACATCAAGCGAAGGTCAACGCGACCGCCGCCCTGCATCTTTGCAAGTTCGCACTCGTCGCATTCTTGCTCCGACCGACCTTGCAAACGCTGCAACCCCTGATCGCCCGAATCGTCTCAAACACCAACGCACATCGCCCAGG
>Ga0163154_10004034_pt1 | contig 19667 bp, 15 predicted proteins | sample OliLakLV19MP9P1_FD_148649 | JGI IMG/M metagenome (GOLD analysis project Ga0163154, IMG submission 148649) | Freshwater microbial mat bacterial communities from Lake Vanda, McMurdo Dry Valleys, Antarctica - Oligotrophic Lake LV.19.MP9.P1 | ecosystem: Environmental > Aquatic > Freshwater > Lake >...
GCCATGTTCTGGGGGTTGATCTGGAGCACGCGATCAAGGCAGAAGCGGCGCTGTTCATCGCTGGCAACTGCACCGGCGAGCCAAAGCCAGGCGCGTTCATTGTTTGGTTCGAGGCGGACTGCTTCGCGGAGGAGCGTGTAGGCTTGCGGCATGTCTCCATTCTTGAGTGCCGCCGTACCCTGTTCGATCAAGTCGGCAACATTGCCGCGCGACTCAGGTTGTGGATCGCTCATTCGTTTGGTTCCTCGTATGGCATCGTCCCGTTGGCAGGGATGCGTGACGTACTGTGCATAATACCATTGGAATGGTACATTTGGATACGCAGATTATGTGCAGAAACGGCAAGGATGTCGGCAGCCGTGTTTATGGGGTAATTGGACGAAGCGGCTATAATGAACCGACCGGATGGCCCGGCAGGAATGGCAGTGTTGCCAAGAAAAGGAGCCACGATGTCCTCAATAAACAGTATCAATGTTGGATGCGGCCAGATTACATGGATGCGTTTTTCTGCCCAGGGCGCGGAATGGATCGTACCCGAGGATCAGGTGCTCGTGCAGATTGCTCAGGCTGGGTATCAGGGTGCGCCAGCTGGGCCTGGTAGGCTCTCACCAGAAGCGACAATAGCGCAATATACCGAGCTTGGCATGCGCCCGGCTCCTGGTTATTTTAGTGCCGAGTTCTGGCTGCCGGAAAAGCGAGCTGAGATTCTTGAGCAGGCTGCTACATTCGCACGCTTTAGCCATGCTGTTGGCCTGACCGAAATGTATGTTGCCACTGGTGGAGGGGCATATCTTACACCGAGCGGTAAAACCCGCAACCAGTTAGCTGGCCAGATCACTGAAGCAGATGGTTTGACAAATGCTGAGATGCGCCAGTTTGCAGATACACTTGCGGCAGCCTGCGAGATTACTTTGAAAGAAGGGGTGCGCTGCTGTTTTCATAACCATGTTGGCACCGTGATTGAGACGCGCTCTGAGTTTGAGCGATTATTGGCGCTGGTTGACCTGAATCTGCTGTTTTTAGGGCCGGATACTGGCCATTTGGCCTGGGCTGGCGATGATGCAGCCGCGTTCTGCCACGATTATGCGGCACGGATCAAGACCCTGCATGTGAAGGATATTAATACCGCCGTTGCTATCGAAGGGCGTAGCCAAGGCTGGGATTACGGGACTTTTTCCCGGCATGGGATCTGGACGGAGTTGGGCCAGGGGGCAATCGATTTCAAGGCAATCTTTGCCGATCTGCAAGCTGCGGGTTTTGCAGGCTGGGCGATTGTCGAAACCGATGTGACGCAATTGGCCACGCCATTCGAGAGTGCTGTGGTGAGCCGGGAATATCTGAAGCGTATTGGGATTTAGCTGGAGTCAGGAGCCAGGAGTCAGGAGTCAGAATGTTGCTGGATTACACGTGTTGGCTTTCGAGTGCAGAGCGTTTCAATGAAGGCATTCTGAATTCAGGCTTCTGACTCCTGAATACTATTGAAAGAGGTTCCTCCATGTACAAGGTTGGAATTATTGGGTGTGGCAAACCATGGCGTGCAGAGGGCGCAACTGGCTTTGGGATGTCGCATGCACACGCGGAAGGGTATAAGGCATCGCCGGATTGCCAGATTGTGGCGCTGGCCGATATCAGCGCGGAGAATGCGCTGGCGTTTCAGGAGCGCCATGGTGGTGATCGGATCTATACCAATTATCACGAGATGCTCAAACAGGAACAGCTCGATATCGTCAGCATCAGCACGTGGCCGCATCTGCACGCCGAAATGGTGATCGCAGCAGCGGAGGCGGGCGTCAAGGCCATTCATTGCGAGAAGCCAATGGCCCCAACCTATGGCGAATCACGCCGGATGGTTGAGATCTGTGAGCAGCATGGCTGCCAACTCACCTTCAACCACCAGCGGCGCTTTGGGGCACCATTCCGCGAGGCCAAGCGCCTGCTCAAGGAAGGGGCGATTGGCCAACTTGTGCGGCTGGAAGGCACCACCGGTAATCTGTTTGACTGGGGCACCCACTGGTTTGATATGCTGTTCTTCTATAACGATGAGACACCAGCCGAATGGGTGATTGGTCAGATCGACCTGCGTGGCACAGAGAAGGTCTTTGGTGTGCCAATTGAAGGCCATGGGTTGTGTCACTTTCGCTTCCAGAATGGTGTCGATGGGCTGATGATCACTGGTTTCGGTGCCAATGCTACACTGACGAATCGGTTGATTGGCACAGAGGGCACGATTGAGGTTGGCCATAGTGCCGAGGTGCCATTGCGCTATTGGGGCAAGGGTATGAGCGATTGGCAGATCGTCGATGTTCCAGAAGGCCTGCACCCAATCGATGCGGTCAAGCGTGGGGTTTTGGATCTTGTTGATGCGCTGAAAACTGGCCGCGAGCCAGAATTAGCAGGCCGCCGAGCATTGCGAACCACCGAGGTAATCTTTGCGACCTATGAATCCAGCCGACGCCGGGCGCGCGTTGATCTGCCGCTCGATATTGACGACTCGCCCTTGATTGCGATGTTACAGCAGGCGTAACGACGAATACGAGAGAACACGGGAACAAATTGTGATCGTTTAGCCGAGTGTACCAATCGTATGCCATGCTGAGCAATGCGAAGCATCTCGCTTTCTGATTCGACGAGATCCTTCGCTGCGCTCAGGATGACATAAACTCGTGGTCTCTGTGCGCTTTAGTACTCCGTAAACTACGTTTTCCGGTATTTCGCACCGTATTGCCCTCACCCCCGGCCCCTCTCCCAGAACGGGAGCGGGGAGCGAGCCAGGATGCGGAAGAATACCCGATTATTTAATTTCCGGAGTATTTAGTATGTGCTCTATGTTCTCCCGTTCCTCTATCGGCTATCCGTTATTGGCTCTGCCCGTCAGCCGAGACGCACGCCATAATCGCGGGCGGCATAATCGTACATAACATCGGCGAAGGGTGTGCCATCGCGGAACCCACGATACTGCGCCTTAACCTCAGAGAGCTGGATCATGAACCGAACATCCCCGAATGTGACATGCCCATAGAGTGAAAAACGTTCCTCACGCTCAAGCATGGTAAATTCTGAAGCGAAATCAGGGAAGTTGCGCCGGACGTGGCCATAGGCAGCCTCTAGATTATCCACAACGAACCCGATATGGTGAATACGTGACGGTAGCCCATCGGAGAGTGGTGCGCCGGGCTTGGCATCAAACAGAAAGATGGCAGTATTGCCGGTTGTCACAACGGTCAGGTGGTCATCATCGCGCACAAGCTTCATGTTGAGCCCTTCGCTGAAAAATGCTCGCGCTGTTGCTCGATCGGTGGTGGCTAGTGCCAGATGATCAAAGCCATAGTTCGTCCATTCGCCAGCCTGTTCGCGCAGTGGAATCGCATCGACCTGAAAGTGCAGATCGCCATAGTGATCGGCAATCTCGCCCAGAAACATATCCGGGTAGATCAGGGTTCCATCGCTCCGGGTGACACGTAGGCGGTGGGCATACAGGATTGCATGGGGCAGCAATTGATCCATCGCCTGATGGACGATCTTGGTTCGTGGCAGGATACCGCTGTAGCGCTCGCTGCCAACCTCGAAGATGACTGTGATATTCTGCTCGCTCATGAGTTTCTCCCAGATATTCGTAGAATACCCCATATCGACAGCGCAATAATTGTGATCAGGCAGATTAAGTATGGCACAACAAATGGGCTGCCAAGGTTGCGGATCTGATCGGCGAAATGGCTGCCGAGTAAGAATTTTGGCACATCCCACAATGGGAGCGCATTGCGGCTGAGTACGAATTCGGCAAATGGCCGCTGTTCGAGATCGATGGCGCGGAATGGAATCAGGCTATGGTCGAGACGTACCAATAGCATCAGAATCCAGCCGCCCATCAGCATCGTAAGAACGACAGGTAATGCTGCCTGTCGGCGATGGAGTGCATCATAGAGCAAGCCCAGCCCAATCGCACACCATGGTGCCAGCAGAGTCATACGCCGCAGGCCAAATCCGCCACTGCCGTGCCAATCTGGGATAGTGGAGTTATACCAGAAGTAGAGTGCAAACGCCAGCATCAGGCATCCGCACAGCCAGGGCGCAGGTCGCCAGAGTAGCGCCAGACCGACAATCCCCAAAAAGAGCGCTGGCGTCCAGAACAGCAGGCCATATGGCTGGCCGATCAGCATAGTCAGAATACGCGATGCGCCAGGGGTGGCAAAGCCATTGCCCTGTGGTATCGTTACTGGTGAGCCATAGATGATCTGCCAGGCGATCATCTGCGGGCTAAAGATCACGAGTGCTATAACTGCTGCAGCAGTGCTGCCAAGAATGAGCTGTTTGATCGTGTGCATCCGCCATTCGGTTGGGCCACGCAACGCGGCCACAAGGATGCGGGCAAATGTGAGCAGCGCGAGGATTAACGCGAGACCACTGACCCAATAGGTCTGGATCATTGCGCCTGCCGCAATACCCAACATCACCCAGCGCAGCATGCTTGGTTGTTCTTCGAGCCGTAGCCAGGCCAACACAAACAGCGATGCGAGCATCGCGGCAAGTGCATGGGCATAACAACCCCAACGTGTCATGTAATACAGAATATTGGAACCAAACACAAGGCTAATGATCGCTAGTGTTGCGATTGGTGGCGCAACCCAACGGCGGCTGATTCGGTAGCAGATCAGCATGGTTGCCAACCCGGCCAATGCGCTCGTCAGATCCGTCATCACGATATATGGTTGATCATAGCCATTTGGCTGCCATGGCCCACCCAGGGCATAGCTAGCAAGAACTAGCACATGGGCAATGCCAAACCCTGGTGCCCACCAGAATGCTGGTCCAACCGACCACGGATTGGCGAGATAACCTGTCTTCAGTGTTGGCACATCGCCTGGTTTGTAGACGGGCAACAGCGCGTCATATTCATTATCGAAATGCAGATCGCCATCGATTGCGAGTGAGCGCAGATAGACATAATACCCAACCCCATCCGAACGCATGGAAGGGCTAAAAGTGAATGCGAGAGCCAGCACAAACGTGAGAACGATCCAATAGTGTGCGCGTTGGTCGTCGTCTGGGCGTAGCTGTGGGAAGTGCCGTAGCAGCCGGAGCAACACAAGTGCAAGGCCAATGGTGATGGTGATGCAGAGTGCATATTCGGCCAGTAATAGGCCCATATTAGGAAAGAGGATTGTTCCTAGGGAGAGGATGGCAAGCACAAGCAATGGCGTGCTGATGCACAGGAGAATGGACAATCGGCGGGATTGTGTGCTGCGTAGGCCAAGTAATCCACTGAGCAGCAGCGTCAGTGGGAGTAATGGCATCTGCCACAATTCTGCAACAATGCCATTCCATGGAGTAGTGGACAAACCGTTGAGTGCTGCGGCAGTGAATACCAGGCCCAATTCGCGGCGTGTATCGCCAGGGAATCGCTCGCTCGCAAGGTTAATCAGCAGATCGCCGCTCGCCTGATTGGCTGGCACCAACAATCGATAACGGCGCTGTTCAGGCGCGATAGGAAAGGCTCCCAGTGGTGTCGCACTGGCTTGTAAAGTAAGGTGTTGGGAGAAACCCGGCACGCTTGGAGCGATCAGATGCAGCGTTAGGATTGCAGGTTGTGGAATGGCCCAGAAGCGCAATTGGACAGTAGGCCGCGACCAACGAAAGGGCTGGTTGCCCAGAAAGGCGCTCTGCTCACGTTCCTGGAAGTTGCTAACGGCTCCATCATCAAGCGCACCGCCAATCACAACCTGCTGATCGATGCGTTGCTGAAACTGCCAGATGGCTCCAATGATGATGGTGAATGCTAGTGCCAATGACGCAATCAGAGTTGCAACGGTTGGTCGCATCATTGGCTTTTTGCTATGCTTCGCTGGCTTGTGGGGCCTCTTCGGCAACTGGTGCATTATGCGTTCGGCGCCAGTTCACGGTTGGGGCGATCAGGTGCGGGCGAATATGATCCTGGTGGCGCATGACGGTACGCAGCACCGATTCAAGCAGCGTTTCACTCAGAAAGTGTGGCTTCAACCCCAGATCGAGCAGGCGCGTGTTGGCGGCGTTATAGTAGTGTTCTTCCTTTTCGACTCGCGGATTGGGCAGATGATCGATATGGGCCTGAATACCAAAGGCAAGTGCCGCTTCACGGACGGCTTCTGCCAGCCCTGCGACATTAAACTGCTCGGTGAATTGATTGAAAACCCGAAACTCGCCCTGTGCCGCGGGATTCAGGATCGCCAGTTCCACACAAGCAAGGGTATCGCGAATATCGAGGAACCCACGCGTCTGGCCACCCTTGCCATAGACTGTCAGCGGGACGCCAGCCACAGCCTGCACCAGGAAGCGATTGAGAGCCGTACCAAAGACGCCATCATAATCGAAGCGCGTGCATAATCGCTCGTCCAGTTCGACTTCCGGGGTTGAGATGCCATACACAACCCCCTGATTGAGATCGGTGGCGCGTAGCCCCCAGATGCGGCAGCAGAACATCATGTTATGGCTATCGTGAACCTTCGAGAGATGGTAGAAGCTGCCTGGCTGCTTTGGAAAGGGCAGTGTATCGGTACGGCCTTTATGGGTGATGGTAATGAAGCCCTCTTCAATATCGATATTTGGGGTGCCATACTCGCCCATGGTGCCAAGTTTCACAAGATGGCACTCGGGCACATGTTCAGCTATCGCATACAGCACATTCAGAGTGCCAATAACATTATTTTGCTGCGTAAAGACAGCATGGCGGCGGTCGATCATGGAATAGGGAGCACTGCGCTGCTCACCATAATGAACAATAGCCTCGGGCCGGAAATCACGGATAATCGGCTCCAAAAATGTATAATCACATAGATCGCCAATAAAGGCATGAATGATCTTGCCTGTTACCTGCCGCCAGGCTGCGATGCGTTCTTGCAGGGAGTGAATAGTGGTCAAACTATGGGCACCCAGTTCGTGATCCCAACTTCGGCGGGCAAGGTTATCCAGCACGGCAACATCATGGCCACGCTGCGAAAGGTGAAGTGCGGTCGGCCAACCCAGATAGCCGTCGCCGCCAAGAACGAGGATGCGCATGCAAGACTCCTTGTGTTCGAACCTATTAGATCTGTGCGAGCGTAGCATCATTCAGCAGCACTGGAGTATGAGCGCCGCCAGGGAACGTATCCGCACCAGAGACAGATGTATCGAGTATAGCATAACGTGTAAAACCGAGCAAATATACTTCCAGATACCATACGATTATCGTATCAAGCGCAGGTTAAGCGTATGTAAAGATTAGAAATCCGATGCCTTTTTTGTTTGGTTATGTGGTTGTTTTGTAGCATCTGGATCTGGTGAGAACTGATCATGGAGTTCCTGAAGGCGTTCATCGGTATGGCGTGCATAGTATTGCTCGGTGATACGCGTATTGGCGTGGCCAAGCAGCGCCGAGACTTCCGAAAGCTGCGCGCCTTCATTCAGCAACCATGTGGCAACAAAATGCCGAAATGTGTGTGGGGTGACGGCGCGCAGGGCGCGGGCTTCGCGTGGGCGGCCATCCCGTTCAATCACATCGGCCAAGCCAAAGGCCGCATCAGTCACGATTGCCCATGCGGCAATGCGGCCCAAACGGCCGCCCGCACCGCGTGGCCCGTGCGAAATAAACAGTGGTTGTGCCTGCGGAAAGGCAACACGACGGGCCAGAAGGTAATGCTCAATTGCGCGCTGTGCGTGTGGCCGAATAAAGACGGCTCGGCGGCGCTGGCCTTTCCCAACAACGTGGGTGCGCGGGCCGATCCGGCCATCATCGCCGCGTACATCGTGGGTATTCAGCGCCAGGATCTCCGAAATACGTGCGCCAGTCGAGAATAACACATGTAGCAGGCTGGCATTACGGAGCGCGCTCAGGCGATCCCGTTCTGCTTTTGTTCCTGGCTCGGCTGCTGGCAATTCGCTATCATAGAAACCAACTAATCGGCGCAGATCAGGTACATCGGGGGCGCGCCCGGCAGGAGCACGGGGCAATGCATCACGGAGATGCATGCGCATCACAGCTAGTTCACACATTAGCAGCCCACGGTCGGCCAGAAAGCGTGTCACTGCCAATGCACCATGGCTGTATGTTTGAGCGGTTCCATCGGTCAGCCCGCGTAATGAATCGATCCAAGAGGCCAGATCATTCGGTTTAATCTGGCGAACCGATTGCCGCCCATTACGTTCGGCCCAACGATGAAAGGAACTCCAGGCATCACAATAGGAGGCAATCGTCGCTTCGGCCAGCGGTTTACGGCGGCGGCGTTGGGCTTCGGCCCATTGCGCGGCTGCGTCAGTAATCAGCAGATCTGGTGTATCCGTCATAGAGTTATTTTACCATGGAGAATGGCATGACAACGCCCTAATTATCCTAGAAATCAGTGCTTGCGGCGGGCTCCTATCACAAGAGCACTCACCAGAACGAACCCAATGAGCGCGATACCGCCAAATAGTAGGCCACTACCTGTTCCTCGGTTAGTTGGGGTCGGTAGAGGAGTTGCTGTTGATACTGGTACAGATGTTGCTGTGAAAACAGTGATAGTTGGCACGAGTGTTGCTGTTGATACCGTTGGCTGTATGGTTGGTTGCGGAGGTGTCGTTGGCAGTGGTGTCGGAATAGCGGTAGCCACTGGTGTAGGCACTGCTGCTGCTGGCAGAATGATTGCAGCCGTTGTCATACTCTGCATTTCCGTGAGTATATCGTTGGCTTGTTTTTGGTTCGGATCGAGGGCCAGCGCCGTACTAATAACGGTAAGGAGACGCTGGATTGGTGGTTCGTTGAGATTAGGATCAGGGAGCGCCTGATAGCCTAAGTGACTCCATAATAACTGGGCGTAACCACCATAGAGATCGGCTGAACGAGGTTCGATCTGGAGTGCATGTTTATATGGGGCTTCGCTGAGCTGGATGAATGGATCATTGGGTTGGGCATAACTGCCATGATAGCTTACCGCAGCTTCGTATGCATTTGCCAACTGAATGAGCGGAGCTACTTGATTAGGATTGGTGTTGACTGCCTTTTGTGCATCGGCGATTGATTGCCAAACCGATGGCGCCAGCAATGATACAAAGATATCATTCTGCTCGGTTGGCTCCAGATTGGTGAAGTTCCAGCGCACTTCATTGCCCGCCAAGATAGCACCAGCAGTTGGTTCACGCACAGTCTCGAATCGCGCTTCATAAGGGAGTCGAACAATAACCTCGGCACTACCAATAGTATCTCGCCAGCCTGCACCTGTCTGAAGCACATAGGCAAAGCGTCCATATGGCATAAGATCGGTTGGGGTAATTGTATATGTAATATCGACAATAACATCCTGATCAACGGGGAAGGCGACATCGAAGGCCACCCATTCAACTGGTGGTGCATCGCTACCTTGAGGGTTGGTGACACTGATCACTGTTGTCGCACGGGGCATTCCATCAATCTGGACGGCGAAGTTTTGCACTTGCGGATAATGAGAGTACCCATCGCTATTCCCACGCGGGTCGCCCAATGGAAAGCGCGCCTGCATCTGTTCTTCTGTTGTACCCAGATTGCGCATAGTGAATCTACCGCTGACTTGGGCTTGCATTGCCAGATCAAATTGGCTGCCTGTCTCGGCGATAGGAGTTGCCAGTAATGGTTGGACATCAAGAACTATTCGTTCGGATTGCATGCGCACTTGCGTCAAGCCATTTGGGCTAATGGCACTGCCGGGTGGTTGTTCAGGCGGAGCCATATCGGCCAATACAGGGCGGACCCCGCCGAAGAACAGTGCGCTGATCAAGCAAAAAGCCAGGCCAAGCGTGAATCGCCGTATTGGGCATTGAATAGCCATATGTGCTCACCTATTGTGTGCTAAGATTATGAGCAGCATAGCATAATCGGCTTTTGAATGGCTCAATCCTCCGATGGATACTAAATCAGCCTGTTTGTTGAATCGAGCCTGCATAAACATGTGTAAAATAATGATTGCAGTATTCATGACTCTATATAGGCACAAGTTCAGCGCTGATGATAGAATGAGGATCGCATTACATAATAAAAGCCTTTGAAGGAGGCAATTGTATGTCGGTTGGCAGTGCATCACAGCAGCGGCTCACATCGACGTTGGGCGACAACCTGATTCTGATCGCTCTTGGAAGCGCGCTGTTCGTTGGCGCGCTGCTTGTGCTGGCATTATTTGATAATGCGATTGCTGGGCAGCGCACTCCCCTCCAGCCTACCCTGGTTACCGCTGATGGCAAGTTCGTGCCGCTTACGAACGTGCAAGTTAATCCGATTGTTGTACCAGCTCCTCTGGCCATCGATGATCTGCGCGCGGTGGTGGAGCGTGCCAACCAGGCCTTCATTCAGGCGCGCGGGCAGGCCAATATCGCGCCCCTGCAATCGGTTGCTGTTGGTGCTTGGCTGGCACAGGAACAATCATATCTTACAGGAATCCGTTCGCGCGGCCAAACCGAACGCTGGCGCTTGGTACGCCTCGAATATCTGCAGGTTGAGCCACGCAGCGCCACAACTGGTTTTGTTTGCACTCGGGAAACCTGGGAAGTCACGATACTTGGCCCTGGAGGCGCAATCGGCGCAACACGCACATACATATTTCAAGAGGGCTATGATCTTGTGAAAAATGGGGCTACCTGGATGGTGACAAATGTTGATGTGGGGCCGGGGTAATGTTCGGTAGAGACGCGATGCCGTAGAGACGCGCTGCAGCGCGTCTCTACGGCAATAATTTGCCTAACGTACCGTCATCGGCATGACGATATGCACATAGCCATCGGCACCAACGGGCCGGAAGACAGCCGGGTTCTGGGCTGTTTGCGTTTCAATAGCGACCTGTGGAGTTTTGATCGCCCCGATTGCCTCGGAAAGGAACTTCACATTCAGGGCAATCTGGCCACCATCGCCATGAACCATGCCATCGATCGCACCCTTATTATCGCCCACTTCGGCAGCATTGGCGCTGATTGTCAGTTTACCAGGCCCCAATTCGCCACCTGATTCCATTTGAAGCCGGACAATATTGGACGATGCGTTGGCGAAATACGAGGCCAGTTTCACGGCCTTGGCCAGATCCTGAGTTTCCAAAATTGTGCGGGTTTTATAGCTGGATGGAATAACCCGTTCGATATCGGGAAACTTGCCATCGATCAGCCGCGAAACCAGGTCAATCGATTCGGTATGGAACAGCACCTGTGCGCCACCAGGTGTTACGGTCATCTCAATGAGGCTCTCGGCATCGCCAATAATGCGGGCTAATTCCTGGAGCGCACGAGCTGGGATGATCAATTCGACTGGTTCTGTGGCAGGATTGGGCAATTCAATCGCCCGCTGAGCCAACCGAAAGCCATCCGCTGCTGCAAACGTTGCCCGATTACCACGCACCCGAACCAGCACCCCAGTGAGAACCGGGCGAGTATCATCGGTTGCGGCTGCAAAGGCGATCTGCTCAATTGCCTCACGGAGCGCATCTGGCGGAAATGCTGCGACGGGCGCACGATCAGCAACCGTTGGAATTACCGGAAACTCTTCTGCTTCAATGCCCTTGATATTCGTCTCGAAGCGCGCACAGGTCAGATTGATCGTCTGGGTGCGTGTATCAAGGCGCAAATTGACGCGATCATTCGGCAGGCTGCCAACCACATCGCTCAACAGCTTGGCTGGAATAGTGACAGCGCCTTCTTCTTCGATTTTGCCACCGATCCAGCATGTCAGCCCGATTTCAAGGTTGGTAGCAGCAATCTTCAAGCGCCCTGCATCAGTTGCCAACAGAACGTTCGAGAGGACGGGCAGAGTACTCTTGCCGGCAACGGCATGGCTGGCGATCGACAGCCCCTTCTTTAGATTTTCCTGCAGGCAGGATAACTTCATGTCTGCGGCCCTCCCAGGCTACATTATCGTATCTGAACAATCAATGATATTGGGCTTTCGATTATAGCACAGTTGGTCGTTAACTATCTGCTACCACGATTTCGCTATAGCGGAAACAATCTACTAGATGATCATTGACCATGCCAGTTGCTTGCATGAGAGCATAACAGATCGTCGGCCCAACGAAGGTGAATCCGCGCTTGATCAGATCGCGGCTCATGGCACGAGATTCTTCGGTTGCAGCTGGAACATCTGCCTTTGTGTTCCACCGATTCTGAATCGGCTGCCCGCCAACGAACTGCCAGATATAGGCATCGAAGCTGCCGAATTCGGCCTGCACCCGCAGAAATGCACGCGCATTGCGAACGGCTGCGTTGATCTTCAGGCGATTGCGGACGATCCCTGGATCATTGATGAGTGCAGTTATTTTTGCCTCGTCATATTCCGCAATGATCATCGGGTCGAACTGATCAAAGGCGTGCCGGTAGGCCGGGCGCTTTCTCAGGATTGTGATCCAGCTCAAGCCAGCCTGTGCGCCTTCGAGAATGAGAAACTCAAACCAGCGTTGGTCAGCGTGGATGGCAACGCCCCATTCCTGATCATGATAGGTGATATAGTCGGGATCATCCCCACACCACCAACAGCGATTGCGTATTTCTATGCTCATACTGCCATTTTACCGCAAAAAGATGTGGGGATGTAGGCGCGTATAGCTATACGCGCCTACATCCCCACATTCCGATGCTAGAAGCAAGATGAGATCAGCCGATTATTTACAGGGGTATGTGAAGCCACTGACATCCGGCCCTGGGTTATCGGCAGCGTTCTGCTCGGCAAGCGTCCCTTCTGAGCAGGAAACCAGCCCGGCGCTACCAAGCGTATCACCGCCGGTATTCGACTCGGTGATTCGTGGGTCGAATGGATCATACACAATTGGATCAACACCAATTGCCTGGGTTAGCGTGAATGCAGTAATAATCAGGTTGCCACTCTCGGCACCCTTGGCGGTGAACTTATACTCGCCGGTTGGCAGCACTTCATCGGTGCCCAATTCGACATAGAACATGCCGCCGGCATCGACATACTGTGATGGCATGCCACGAACCGCACCATCAGGGAAATTAACCCAGATATCGACTCGCTCATATGGATTGAAGCGCTCGCCCTGAACCTCGAACAGATTGCGCTGCTGCCCAGTCCGGAAACTTGGGTAGGCAACTCGCAATCCCGCCCAACCCTGTGTCTGAATTGGCCGTGCGACCAGTGTGATTGGTGCGATCACGGTATAGCCGCTCTGCTCACCCTTGGCCGTGACTTTATACGTGCCAACTGGGTTATAGCTGGCAAACTCAAATGAGGCAACGAATCGGCCAGCATCATTGGTCAGCAGTTGTGAGGCGACATATGGATCGGTGAACTGCTGGGGCCAACTGAGTACCGCTCCATCCGGGGCTGTCAGCCATACAAACACCCGTTCCTGGGCACGGAAGCCCTCGCCAAGGATATTGACGGCTCCGCCCTGCTGAACGACTAACGCGCCGGTTGTGCGATCCTCAACCCGTAGCACGGCCTGGCCTGCAAACGGTATTGGATCATTGCGTGGAACCACCGCAAATGATGTGATTGCATTATGGGTGTTGGAACGCGCTGCAACCCGATAGCAGCCATATGGGAAATCATTGGTGATACTGAGTGGAGCGAATGTCTGCCCACCAAAGACATCGGTGACTGTCGCGGCATTGATTGGCTGATCGACGACCCCATCAAGGCCATAGTTGACATTGCCAGAAGGGCCAAATGCTGCCCGCTGCGTGAAGACCCGCCCATCCGGAAAGGTGATATCGACAAACACATCGTCTGCGCTCTCAAAATAGAGCAAACCCAACCCGATCTTGCTGTCCTGGTATGCTGCGGGAACGGTGCCACCGAAGCATGGCGCGTTGCCAGACGATGTGTAGATCGTCGCACGCGCTGCAGCGGTAGATCGATGGGCGAATACCCCGATCATAACCGCCAGTACAAGTGTCAAACCGATCGCGAAGCGGCGTAATGCCACACTGCGAGCCATACAGGCCTCCTCGACTCCAATATGCGAATATATCGTCACATACTGATAGTATCGGTAGGCTGTTAGAACGAACAAGCTGCGTAGATTACGGCCACCTGACAGCCATTACTGTTGGGTTGCGTTGTTATGAGCAATCACTGTCCACAGCCTGACGTATTCCTCATATTTGTATCAGATTCAGGGCAGCCTGGTTCAGCATATGCTGAAGATGTGCAAGTGCTTGAGTGCGCCAAGCCTCTTCTTCGCCGGGTGGTTCTTCGCCAATCATCTGCCTGGAGAACTGGAGTGTGGCATGTTCATGCTGGATCTGCTTGGCTACTTCAACAATATGCTGTTCTGTTGATGCCCAGACATTGCGATATATTGTGAGATCGATGGGGTTTGTGGCGGTGGATTCCAGGAGTGTAGCAGCAGATGTCAACTGTTGCTGTATGCCGTTTCGACAGATCGACGCTATCGTATGCACTTCGGCAGCGCGCATCTTGAGTAATACTCGTAGGTGCGTTTCGATTGCATCGGGCAGTGGATCATTTGTGGCAAGAATGATGTACTGATCAGTTTGCCCATGCTGATCCTCAGCGATGTATGGTACCGTCAGGTGTTGGGCCTCGATCTGGCAGGGGCATGCTAAAAGCCGCCCGTGCATTGTCAGGCGGTAGGCCTGTATATTGGCCCATCCCTCCATACGGCGTAGTTGGAAGCGGCCACTTTGGGCAGCCATCAACACAACCCCACGCCCGCTTGGTGTCACTCCACCGGCACCGCCATTAAACACAATACTACTACGCATCGCACGAACCAGCCAGACACCCTCTGAGGCATCGCCAGTAAAGGCAACACCAGCGATTTCTTCACCCTGAAGCAGCACAACTCCCTGTCTCTGTGGCCCAAGGTTCGCATGTAGGTGCAGGAGTTCACCCTCGTGGTTGCGATAGGTGAGCATGCCACTATATGGTTCAGTTCGCCGATTCTGAATCGAAAGAAAGGTTATCTGCTTGTTATGACGGACACTAATATCGATTTCTGGGCCATCCGCCCAGGCATCGCGGATCCCCGTTGGGCCAGCTGGTGGCTGTGCGTCAGGAAGATCGATAGCCATGCTGCGAACTAATGTTACAAATGGTTTAATGTTCCATAGGCGCAAATAGGCACTGCCATCGGTGCGGAAAAAGGTTTCGATATCACCTGCATATAATCCATTGTGCTCGAATGGCCAGCCAGTGCTGAGATCGATTGTGGGGAGTTTCGGTAGTAAGGGAATTTGCCATCCATCGCTACGCACCCATTCATCCAGTGTTCCAATAGCCGTAGCAGGCAGATTGCTTGCAAGAAGGGCAACAATCGGGCCTTCGGGTTGCTGGAGTGGCAGGCAGCACATCGAGAGTTGGGCAATCCACTTTCGCGCTTCTGCAATAAGTGCTGGATGCAATGGTTGCACACGGAATAGGCCATTTGATTCTGGCGTGGCGATAGCAGGGTGCGCCCGTAGCAGATTGATTGGTGGAATGCCAAGCCCAGCAAGATCGATCATTATGGCCAGCTCTGCTGCTGCACACAGCACAACAAACCCAATCAGATCACGAGCCAAAGCGGCCTGGTTCTGAAGCTCGGTAGGGCTCGATGCATGCGTATGCCATACCCAGGCTGGGCGAATGACAATTGCCTCAATACCGAACTGATGTGCGCGTGCGATAAGTTCTGGCCATACCTCACGTGGGGTGCGATCATAGGATCCACTCGCACACAAGCGTATGTGAGGGTTTGCGAGACGCTCAACCACAATGATCTCCCGGCAACCAGAGCTACGCTGCTGAGTCTATGCCAGGAGTGGGTGAGCGTCAAGTGCGAGGTAATCAACAATCTACTACAGAGTATCATACGTCAAGAGAACAAGATCACGGTTACTCGTATGCTTGTTCTCTTATTGCTGGCGCTTTCTATTCCTAGAAGAAGCTACCCGCGCCGCAAGGCCAGAACACCGGCCCCGATCAGGAGAATTGGAAACAGCAGCTTACCAAAAAGAGGGCCAAGAACAATACTTGCCAGAACTAACCCACCAATACCAAGCAATAAGATACCAAGTTGGCGATTACGCTCAGCAGGCGCGGGCGCAGATGCTTGTGGATCGCCACCAATATTATTGATTGGGATTTCCGTTTCGTCCGAAATCGGCTGGCCGGTCATCGAATCATAGTGTGGATGGCGCGGATCAACCCGAGCGAAGGCATCGCGGATCTCATCGAATGCCTGTGCAGGGCCAGCCTTCTGGGTACCTTCGATTGGCATGATAATCCATAGGATTGGGTACAGAAACAGACCAACGCCAGTGAATGTTAGGGCCAGAAACGCAAGCCGGACAATCACGGGATCGACGTCAACATAGGCAGCAATTCCGCCAGCAACGCCAGCGATAACTTTTTCGGTGCGGCTTCGGAGCAACCGCTGTGGTGCTTGTGTCATGATGATACCTCTTTGAGTTTATCTATCTTGTTTGGGCGAATGTGGATCATTCCACGTATTCTCTATAGATACAGACGGTATACGATGCTGATTTGTTGCAAACGAATTGTACTCGTTTGGCTCAACAAGGTGTGCTATAATCATCATGATCTATGCTCTGTTAACAGGAGCTTTTCCTACATGTCAATGCACATCCACACAGGTACGCCTCCCCTGATCAGTGGGGCAATGGCGCGAATTGAGCGCCGATTGCCACATCCTGGCAAAGTACTCGTACGCGTTGGGCAGCGTGTAGAGCCTGAAGATGTAGTTGCGAGTTGTTATATTCCTGGTACCCCGCAGATTGTGAACCTTTCGCGGGCATTGATGATTGCGCCGTCAAAGATCGAGCGTGCGATGCGGCTTGAGTTGGGCAATAAAGTTGCCCAGGGTGAAGTATTGGCTCGTAGTGGTCGTTTTGGCGGTCGCACCTGTTTAGCGCCAGTCAGTGGCGAGATTGCCGCCGTTGACACAGAGACGGGCTATGTCACGATTGTTCCAGATTCAACCCACTATGAATTTCAGGCAAGTGTGCGCGGCATCGTGATGGAAGAAATGCCATTCGAGGGTGTGCGTATTGAAACGCCAGCCGCCCAGGTTTTCGGGGCATTTGGGTTTGGTGAGGAGCGCTCGGGAGTATTACGCCTGTTAGTGACTGATCCATCAGAGCCGATTCTGCCAGAAATGCTTGATGCCCGTAGTGCCTATGCTATCGTGATTGGTGGCAGCAGTATTACTGCTGCTGCGCTTCGGCGGGCCGCACAGGGAAATGTACGCGGCGTGATTGTTGGTGGTATCGATGAGGCCGAACTACGCGCCTTTCTTGGCTGGAGCTCAATGGCAGCCTGGCGGCCTGGTATACGCCCATGGCAGATGCCGGTGGTTGCGCTAGGTCAGGAGCAGGGCCTAACTCTGGTTGTCACCGAGGGATTCGGGATTAACCCGATGTCTGCGCCATTGTTTGATTTGCTCACATCCCATGATCGGCAGGAAGCGTTTATCGAAGGGGCGACGAACCTGCGCGGGCCGTTGCATCGGCCGCGGGTTGTTGTTCCGCTATCGAGCCGAACGCCTGGATTGCAAGTCGAGGCACCGCGCCCGATATTACGCCCGGAAGCGGTGGTGCGGTTGCTCGATCACGACCACTTGGGCCAGATCGCCAGAGTGCGTTCGATTCCAGCCTTACCACGCCGTTTAGCCTCCCGTGGCCGTGTACAAGCAGTTGATGTGCTTCTTGAGGATGGGACAACTGTAACCGTCCCACGAACAGCTGTTGAGGTATTGAGTTCGTGATACGCCAGCCATCTGCCAATGGTGCCGCAGCTCATATTCTGGTCGTTGATGATGAACAGTATATGTGCGATGTCTGTACTCGTACTCTGCAGCGGGGCGGCTATCATGTGATCGCAACCAGTGATCCAGATGAGGCAGCGCGCGCATTGCGAGCAGGTGGCTTTGATCTGCTGCTCACCGATATCAAGATGCCGACCATGAGTGGACTGGATCTGGCTAATATTGCCATTGAGCGTGATCCAGCGATTGCTGTGATCATTATGACAGGCTTTGCCTCAATGGAGCACCTTCAGCAATCGGTTCAACGTGGTGTCGCAGATTTTCTCTCGAAGCCGTTCGAGCTTGAACATCTGCGCCTGGCGGTTGATCAGGCATTGCATAAGCGCTCTATTCTGCAGGATAACCTGCGGCTGCGGGCGATTGCGCAACTGCTGGCAAGTAGCGAACAGCTAAGTTCAACGCTCGAACTCACGGAACTGACTGGCATTCTTCTGCGGGTTACCCTCGCACAGAGCGGATGTCGGGCCGGATTTCTTGTGCTTGCGGATGGACAGTATCCATCGACACCAGAGGCGACACTTGTTCAGCCGGGTTTGGAACTGGCCCATCATGCTTTTCGTGATCAGCAGGCACGGCCAGCCTATGGCGAAATCTATGCTCATCTTGGTGGCGCGGCACTGAACTATGCGTTTGCGGTTCCGTTACGTGCCCAGGGCGAGGTGAATGGCGTTCTGGTGCTGTGTGATGATGGTGAGCAGGCGTTACGCCCTGGTGTGCAAGAGAGCATTATGCTGCTGGCAAACTATGCTGGTGCTGCACTGCGTAATGCATCACTGTATAGCCAGATCGATGTTGCCTATCAGCGATTGCAGGAACTCGATAAGCTCAAGAGTGAGTTTATTGCGATTGCCTCCCACGAATTGCGTACTCCGCTCTCGATTGTGCTTGGCTATAGTATGATGGTTCATGATCAGACAAAGGGCGATAAGCACGAATACATGCAGCGGGTAATGGAAAGCGCCCAACGTATTAAAGAGGTCGTGGACGATATGGTGAGCCTACGCCATCTTGAGACTGGTGAGGCCCCGCCCCTATTAGAGCCAATTATTGTTCAAGATCTTGTGCGGCAGGCACTCGAAAGTATGCAATCATTGATTGCAAGTAATCGCCATGAGCTTGTGGCAAAATTGCCTGATGAACCGTTAATTGTGCAGAGCGATCGTGAGAAGCTACTGCTGATCTTTAATCATTTATTATCGAATGCGATCAAGTTTACTCCACAGGATGGGCAGATTGTGGTTTCCGCAGCTATGCAGAGTGGTGCAGCGATTGCCGCCTATGAGTCGCTTGTTCCACGGAGGCCTGATCCACAGACGAACTGGGTTGTGTTGACGTTTCAGGACAATGGTATTGGTATTCCCGAGCGTGAGCAGCGCCGAATTTTTGATCGCTTTTATCAGGTCGCCGATTCACTCCGCCGTGATCGAGGCGGGATTGGCCTGGGATTGGCGCTGGTTCGTGAACTTGTGACGGCCCTTGGCGGCCTTGTATGGGTCTATAGCCGAGAGGGCGAGGGTAGCGTTTTCGCTGTTGCACTGCCATATGTACCAGCATGATAGCATGCTGAAGCCTGCTTTCTGGATCATTGGGAAAGGCGAATATATCTCATGACCAATCGACTGATGGTGATCCCCGGTGATAGTGAGGATCTACGCGCCCTGCCAAGCCAGATGAGCGGCGGATTTGCGGTGCAGGTACTCGAAAACGCCAATGATGCGCTATGGGAAGTGCGGATGACTCCCCCTGATGTGATTGTTGCCAATGTTGATCTGCCCGGCATGAGTGGGCTGGATCTGGCTGAAATCCTGCCAAATTTTGGTGTTGTGACAAAGGTTGTGCTATGGAGCCATAGCCCGAATCCGCAGGCGGCGCAGCAAGCCACGGGGTTGGGTGTGTACCGGTTTGTTACCGCTCCAATAACTG
>Ga0163154_10004037_pt1 | contig 19661 bp, 16 predicted proteins | sample OliLakLV19MP9P1_FD_148649 | JGI IMG/M metagenome (GOLD analysis project Ga0163154, IMG submission 148649) | Freshwater microbial mat bacterial communities from Lake Vanda, McMurdo Dry Valleys, Antarctica - Oligotrophic Lake LV.19.MP9.P1 | ecosystem: Environmental > Aquatic > Freshwater > Lake >...
CAGAATTCGTTGCCGATGTATTTGATCGACTTACATCAGAAAAGCAGGAAGCCGTGCTTGGGGTACTTGATGCGATGGCAAATGATGTGCGGGTCAGCAGGACAGTGCAATCAATTCGGTCAGATGCTAGCAATCCACTCGCTGGATTTGATCTGCATTCGCCCCATCTCATCCGAATTATGGCAAATGCTCTTATTGCGGCTTACCAAATGACCGAACCTGTAGACATTGGGAAAATCACCGCGGATACACAGGCTCTTCACTATAAATGGGGCAATTTACCTCAAAGTACGCAAGAACGTATCATCGGCTTGATACAGTATAAACTCACCCTCGATTATGATCCGACGATGGTTGAAACCGAATGGCGAGATTAGTGTAAAATAGACTAGATGTTCTAATGGAGCAGCGCATGAGCGACTACACAATTTCGATTCCCAATAGATTGTACGAAAGGGCACGGCGGGTCGCGGAGCAGACTTCTCGAAACGTAGATGATGTGCTTCGCACTTGGCTTGAAGCCGTTTCCGTCGAGCCTTCATTTGATCTGCCTACAGATGAACACGATGAACTGAAAGCAATGGCACATCTCTCTGACGATACCCTCTGGACGATTGCCCGCGAACAAATGCCCAAGGCGATACAGGAGCAAATGTCCATATTAATGACCAAAAACAATCTGGGTACGATCACTGACGCCGAATATGTGGAACTGGTGGAGCTGGTGGAACGTGGAAATCGACTTACGCTTCGCAAAGCTCATGCCATGAAGTATCTGACCCAAAGAGGTTACTCGATCACCTTGGACGATCTAACGCCAGCAGCGAATGAGTGAACTGTCGTGGGAAGAAACTGTCCGGCGTGTGCATACACGCGCAGGTTTCCTGTGCGAATACTGCCAAACATCACAGCACATCACCGGGCAGGCAATGCATGTCGATCACATTTACCCTAATGGGGGTGATGACCTCAGCAATCTATGTCTAGCCTGTGGAAACTTTAATTTGAGCAAGGCACGTGCCACTTCGGCTGTCGATCTCGAAACAAATGAGCGAGTCTCTCTATTCAATCCGCGAACCCAAACATGGTCAGAACATTTCGAATGGATGCCAGATGGGACATTGCTTCGGGGGCTAACAGCGGTTGGGAGAGCGACCATTGAACGACTTAGGATCAATCAAGAGCGCGTAGTTGATGCACGCGCTATCTGGGTCTTTTCTGGCTTACATCCGCCCACTTGAAGTGATGCTGTAAGGGGAAAGCGCCATGTCTGACAATCGTTATCTACATCTTGTTCGCCACGATTGCCCGCTGCCACCGGGAACCCATGTCGTCGTCTACTGCCGCGACTCCGGTGGCGAAGAACAGGATCGCAGCATCACACAGCAGATCGAAACGGCACGTGAATATTGCCAGCATCACAACCTCGTGCTGGAACGGACTTACCTCGATGAGGCGCGGGTGTCATCGAATATGGAGAAGCGCGATCAACTCAAGGAAATGCTGTTCACTCTGCACTGGCGCTTCCGCACGATAATTACGTCGGATCAGCTTTAGAATTCTGTCCCAAGTCTTTGCCTAAGACTCGAACCTCGTAGAACATCATGAATTGACAGATTGTGTCCAACATCAAAAACATTTTGATGCTATTCTCTTCGGTAAACACATCTCTTTCGTACTTTCCATGCTGCACAACATTTCTGCTTGGAAACGATGTGTTAATTTGGGCATTCCAATTCTCGAAAGTCTGCAACCAAGGTTCTCCATCAAGAAAATCGAGCATTGAGTCTCTTGATTCACGATATGTCCATAATAGATCGGGAATTTGGTTAAGGCAGGTGCGAAAATCCTTTAATTTGTCTTTTAGTGAGCGGCGATCATCGGTCTTGTAGTGACCAACATGCAGCATCCAATCCGTTAATAAACCTTCAATCTGCCCAACCAGAATTGATATAGTTCCGTGATAACGATTTTGAGTGTGAAGACCTAAGGCATCTTCAAAGAAAGGCATTCTTTCTTTAAAAACGGTGATTGGTCGCCAAGTTGAAGCAAGGTTAGTGATAAATGGCTTTCCGCAATGCTCAATTAGAACTTGCCTTGCTTGTTCGAACTCGCCATTCCCAATTCTCTCCACAATTTTCGCTAACGGGTAATGAAGCAATGATGTGGGAATCCATAAACCGATTTGATGCAGTTTATCCTTCGCCAGTTTCGCTCCACCCACAGCTAACTCAAATAGGATTGTTTTTAGATGATTGGCGATTGCTCGTCCATCAAATCGGAACTTTTCATCATTCGAATCGTAATCTGGTTGAAGTGGTAAAAAATCACTATAGATATTATATGATAACCCGTTCCAATAAAGATACATAAATGCGATACGTTCCCCCTCAACGGTTGGTGGTTGTAGTGTTCCAATGTCTAGAAGTTCATGTAGATGAACGGGTTTGCCCGTAGTGAAGAACTCTTCAAGTTGTTTGCCGTTAGCGAGAGTCGGATTTTCTACGTCCCAACCAAATTCATTGTTGAACTCGACTATAGCTTTACTATCTTTTGGTAATTTAATAAGACATTGCCGAATCTTGAAATCTGACGGTATCCCTGCCGCACCAAAGCGTCGTTTTAATTCCGGTTCTACCCATTGGTTGTGCCAATTTTGAAAGAAGAGGTGAAGCTCCTCTTTATGCATATGCATTTTTGTTCCACATTATATTTTCGTGTCAGTATAACGTATAGCAGTCGTGCTTTGGGAACTAAACAAAAACGCCACTCAGGGCGACTGGCGTCGTCTTTGTGGACCCGAGGGGTAGAGTTCCCTACACTAGACATAGGCTCGACTTCCCGATCCCTGAACCACTATCTACGACTACCGATCAGCGTTACCCGGATAAACAGAAACTCAATGCGCTGATTCTTGATTTGCGTGAACAGGGCATGAGCTATCGGGAGATTGGCGCGGTGCTCGGCATTCATTGGACGCGGGTGGGACAGATTTTCAACGCTCCCAACGCGGCTGCCATTCGCTGTAATCGTTGAATGTCAACTGCATGACTTGTGAACCGTCAATACGCATGATGTAAACTTCAAGGTCGCCATCTCGCGTTGAAGCGAAAGTGATCCAGTTGCTGTCCGGCGAGAATGAGGGCGCTTTACTTCCATCATATGGCGTTAGCAGGCGTATATTACTCCCATCGCTGCTGGCAATGTGGATCGCTTCTGCGCCGCGTGAACCCGCGTAATAAGTGATATATCGCCCATCGGGTGACCAATCGCTGCGCCCGTTTTGACCTGTGGTTGTGATCTGATGCCAGTCCGAACCGTCTGGATTCATCGTATACAACTGGCGTATGCCATAGCGATTTGATGAAAACAGAATTTCCCGACCATCCGGCGACCAGATCGGATCAACTTCCTCGCCGCCTTCAAAGGTGAGACGCCGCATGTTTGTGCCATCGGCATTCATCACGTAAATGTCTTGATCGGCGTTGCCCTGTTTCGCAGCAAAAGCGATTTGCCTACCATCGGGCGATAGCGCGGGTGCATAACCATCCGCGTTCGTGGTGATGCGTCTATCGTCGCTGCCGTCGAGACTCACGGAATAGATTTCATAGGTACCAGAACGCATTGACGAATAGAATATCCGATCTCCGAAGATTGCTCCATACCATGACGTTGCGCCGTAAGCGGTAAGCTGTCGTTGGTTGCTGCCGTCACCGTTCATCACGCAAATCTGATCGATGCGGTTGACGAAACAGGTATAGACGATGTGCATTTGTGCAAGTGACAGTGGACGCGGTATCTCCGTTGGTGTGCGCGAGGGTGCTAAAGTAGGGGTATCGGTATATGTCGGCGAATTCGTTGGCGTAGATGTAAACGTGTTAGTGACTGTGAATGTTGGTGTAATGGTAGGAGACGGCGTCGGTGAAATGTCCGGCGTGAACGATGCAACGGGAAAAGACGATATGATCCCCTCGGTGATCGTCCTCGTCATTAGCGACTTGTAGATAGTAGCGTGGACACCACGCACGGCTTGCCCGATCAAGACTAGCAGAATAATGACGCGCCAAGCTCGGAAGTGTTTCTGCTTAATCCCATTCATAACAGAGAGTCTTTCACAATGCACTGAAACGCGATGACAATACGCACCCTACATCATGTCGTTTCCAACACACAGGACAAACGTGAAATGATACTATAGCAGGACTTTGTATTTATTCACCTATCCGTGCAGACCGCATTTTCCCCCAGTCCTATAGGGTTCATTATGTGTTTCTTAGGTTCAAATTCACGCATTTTGAGCTTAATCCCATGGATAGGTGAATAAATACAGGACTTTCGCTTGGTCTGTTCAAGATGGTTCTTGATGGCTCAAAAACCGTTAATTTGAACTGTCATGACCCGTTATGATATACCTGAGCGAAAGTCCTGTATAGTAATGTCGTGTATAGATTCTATGCTGTAGGTTCCCTTATTGATAGCTAACGACACTCTGATGAGAATTCAGGACACATAAACGGTCTACCATTCGGATCAGTTTCAGCTGCCCATCCCGTGTACGAGCGCCCTGTGGCTTTCTGAATGGTGATCAGCCAATACCACTGCCGAGCAAAGCAGACAGGCCCATTGTCCAGATGCAGTTCCTCATTATCGTATGCTTGCGCTAAAGTTTGATCCGGACCGCTATTATAGTAGCGCAAAATTCTGAGCGCTTCCGACTCGTTGAAATCCACGACGACGGTATCTCCAATGTCAAAGCGTGTTGCTACGCCTCCACATAGAGTTTCCGATGTTGGAACTACTGTCGCCCGTCGAGTCTGTGTTGGGCGTGGAGTCCGTGTGGCACTCACCGATCTGATCGGAGTGTTCGTATTCCTCGTAGTAGGAGATGCCTGGAGGCTCACTTCTGTTGGTGCAAGTGTCGGGATAATCAATATCTGAATCGTCTCCCCTATTTCTGCTGTTCCACGAATGGACGGTATAGTAACGCTGGGGAGGGGTTGCTTTATGTCAGTGGCGATGATTTGTCGTGATGTAGAAGTGGGGGTTCGTGGGACAGGCGTCGCAGAACGCCCCGCCAGTGTCGTGGGGGACATCTGTGTGTTGGTAGGCAAGCCGCCAGTCGCACTTGCTAAGATGAGGATGCCGGGTTCCGGTGTCGTCTCTGGGACTCGCGGGATTACTATTGTGATGAACAACACGGTCAACAACAGCGTGACCACACTGATCGGAATCTTGAAGACTTGCCAGACCCGAGCAAATAGACAGCGAATGTGAACTGATTGTGAAGGTGAAAGTTCTTTACCACATCGGGGACACACATGATACACAGCAAAATCCTTTTATAAACTGTAATTGATGACCAGATGATCGGCAAACGAGAGTTGATCCCGTCGATTACTGCTTATGGTTTCACCAATATGCAGTCCAGCGCAGAAGGAAATACCTGCAAGTTCGACATTTTCATCGCCTAACCAGTCGAGCGCAGCCGCCCGCAGAAATTTGGCCGCCGCCGCGACTCGTTGTTCAGTCGATTTACTACCGCCGCCCATAATGACGTTTCGAACTTCATCAAAATCGACATTTTCGAGCAGTCGTACCACTTCGGGACGATACACGCATACCGCACGACAATGTTTGCAACCGGGAAAATATCCGTAGTCTACATTGAGTGCCTTCTCGTATTGACGCACAAACTCATCTAGTTCCGGCTGCGCTGTGCTGAGGTCGCGTGTGTCAAAGACGGTTACCAAACCTTTGGTCAACCGCTTACGCAGCGAATCAGCAAAGGAGTATTCCCAACCACGTTCACTAGCTCGTCGTTGTACAGCAGTCCCCGCTCCGAAGACCAACACCCAGCGCATGATGGACATCAACTGATCCGACGGCTGTTTGGCAAAATGAGCTTTAACCACCTGTTGAAGTGTATCGAGCGCGGGCAGCAGTTGGTTGCGCTGAAAGATGACACGGATCAGCACCCGGTTAAATAAGCCCGAACCCTCTCCTTCGAGAAAATCACGGGCAATTTGATAAGGCAAAGCAAAGGGTGCGCCATGCGGTGTTGCCCGCAATCCATAGCTGATCCAATCAGGAAAGCTGAATGCACTCTGCAAGGCAATATATCGCGTGCTGTGACGGGCGACATCCGCATTTTTCACGCGCAATCCTTTTCCCGTGAATGCGCTTTTGAAAATGCGCGTCAGATACGGATGATCAGCCCCTTCCGCGTAGATGACAGCATCACCGCGCGGGAGCGTTGTCACCAAGCGCAATTGTGCATCCGTGAGATTCATCGTCGCGCCAAGTGAAGCGCGATCATCCTGCGCGACCAACCGATGAACGATCTTAAGATTCGTGTTCTTGATCACATCTGGTATGAGTTTCGACGGAATTTGTTCTGCGACCAGTATGCCCTGACCATAAGCCCGCATTTCTGACAGGATGTTCGCAAACGTTTCTACAGCCGTCGCCCGCATATTCGAAGACTCGTTGCTCACTTGCGTCGACGTATTTTGCAGCAGTCGATGCGCTTCCTCGACGACCATCAGGTGCTGCAAATCAGCTGGAAGTTTTCCCTCGCGTGCTTGCAAACGGCGATATTCGTACAACTGAACAAGGATCAAACCAATGAGAAATGCCTTCTCGTCGTCACTGCCGACGCTGTCCAGTTCTAAGATGGTTGGGTTAGCCAGCAGCGCACTCATCGGTAGGCTGTGCGCGGTATCCAGCATTTGACCCTTCGCGCCGAGTCGCAACGCGCCGATGCGCGTCTTTAAACCTGCTCGAATATCCTGCTCCACTCGACGATCATAACCGAGTCGCAGTACCACTGGGTCAATTTTGTGATAGAGATCAGTCAGGGTGGGAAACACGGGATATAAATGGCGATTTGCCCACTGTGCCACAGGTAAGCGAGTATTGCGTCCACTCGCTAAATCCCAGCCTAAATCCCCGTAAATCTCGTGCAGTGCCATGTCAAGGACGTAAGGCATGGGTGCATACAGGACAAACGCCGCGTTAAAGACCGCTTTCAAGTGATCAATATGTTCGAGAACAGACGACGAATCTGGGGAATCGCCTGTTTGAAATTCGAACGGGTTGAGTCGAAAAGGGGCGACGTTCTCGTTGCCCAGCGTATAAATTTGTGTGCCGGGGATCGGACTGCCCGTTTCTAGCCAACCACGATACTCTGTTTTGGCAGGTTCAATGATGCAAAAGGGGACACCCTGCCGATGTACGTTTTCCAAAAGCGTCATCAATGTGGTTGATTTTCCGCTGCCCGTGACACCCGCGATCAGACCGTGTTTGGCGAGATCATTGAGTGCAATCGTAAATTCATGTTTCGTCTCGTGACCGTCTTGCAGGATAGCCCCAAGCGCAATGCTATCTGTAGCAGGTGGAGGCGTAAATTCAGTGTCGAACGCCGCATAATCACGCAAAGCGAAACCTGGCGTTTCTTCAAGCGGGAGCTGTGTCAGCAGAGCAAGTTCGGCAGAGGTCATATAGGTTTGAAACTCGTCAGGCGACTCGCCCGCACTCATGCATAGGTGACTCGTCAAACGCTCGGAACGTGTGTCCGAAGTGCCGCTAAAGGTTGCTGTGACGAGTCCGGTCAGTCGTTCCAGATCGGCACGGGTTTCTGCGCCTGCTGCCATCGTCACCCACCATGCGCCTGTTGTCAGCGCCTCTTCATGACGCTGATGCTCATATTCCAAAATCTCCACAAGGTGCTGGATTTGCCAGTTTATAAAATCGCCCGTGAGGGTCGTCGTTGTACCACTCGTCTTGAGTTCGGTCTTTTTCTCACTTGTTTGCTGTGTCTCTTGCACGCTGCGGCGGCTGTTCGATGCAAAATAGGTCATGCGATCCAACAGCGCCCGCCGCTCGGCGTAGAGTTCATCGCGTAAACGCGGCGTGGCTTGAATTACCAGCCCCCAATTTCGCCCACGCATGGCACGCAGAAGTGGATCAAGGCGAGGAGACTCGTCTGTCTGTTTTCCGGGCAGCCCGCGAATTAATGCCATTTCGCGGAAATGATCACGGTAGAGCGTTCCGAGTTTTGCGGTAGGGGATGCTGCAATCTCGATATTGGGGAACATTCCAGAAAGCTGCGCGGGGGTGTGCTGTGCATGTCCCAGAGACACATACACATTGATATTCTTGGCAGTTCCCATCAACGACCATGTGAGCTGTGTTGACCGCGATGTTGGTGACCAGCTTCCAACAATCAGTGTTTTGAGGCGTCGATCAATCATTGGATCGTCGTCACGTTCCCAAAATTTCGCCAGCGCGTTTACCCGGTACGGGGATTGTGCATCAAGCATAGAGCGCACATCAAGCGGAGCGGGGCTAAGCCTGTCCAGATGAGTACGCTCATATTTCTCTAGCTCTTCTGAAATATCGTCTGGCGTGATTGAAAACATGCTTGACCTCAGAACGGTGTGAACACCCTGAACGATGACATGAATGAACAGATTATTAACAAAAACACGATGATCACGAGGATAGCGAAGCTTTGGGCAACCTGAGTGACGCCTCCACTGGCGCTCATCCGAATATCCGCACCCGAACTGTGGTTATAGCCGCGTCGGACGATCAATACGCCGCCGCGATATTGTCCCCACAACGTCACGTGATCCCCCAAGCGCACCCCTGCACCATGTAGATCCGCTTCGATGCGTGCCTCAGTGAGCCGACCGCCAGCATCTTCGACGCGCAAAACGATGACGTCTTGCCATTCAGGCGCCTGTCGTTGACCAAAAATTACCGCCATCAAGACCATCATGGGGCGAAACGGCAGCATAATCAGCCCAACCAAGCCCTTAAGAGCGCTTCCTGACCAATCTGCGGACTTCTTAATGCGTGTGTTGTACACATCAACTACGTTGCCTTCTAGGTGCGGCGGCGTGCTTCCGAGCGGCGCTGTAGGGGCTGGTATGGGGGCGTGCGAACTGGTGGGCGTGGGCAGAGGCGATGATCGCGGTACTGGACTGCTTTTAGGCGCGGAAACGGGCGGTGGCGCGGGGGATGGTGCTGTTGCTGTTGTTGTGCGGGGCGGCAGCGGCGGCGGGTTGCTTGTCGTGGTGGGTGATGGTGACGAACGAAGCGAACGATTGCACGTTGAACAGCGCAGACGTTTGATGTCATTGGGCGTTTTGCAATATGGGCAAATGATTTGCGACGCGCTCATGAATTAGCTCGACAACCACTGAAAAAACCGCGGATTCAATGCCTCGTAAAAGGGTTTCAGTGTTTCAGGAACACTCTGGTTGAACAACCGTAAAAAGGTCTGCCCTGTTTCGCCTGCGGGTTCGCGCAAATATTTCTGTGCCAGCGATGGGATCAGATTCAAGAGAGCAATGCGCCGCTCCCGATCAAAGGTGACACCGTAAACTCCCGGCTCAGCAGGTAAGCCCGGAAATAATTTTCCATGACGATCAATAATCAATTCGACCACTTCCATATCGGGCAACGTCGCCCGCAAGTACGTGAACGGACGCACAATTTGACCGTTACTGACGGCATAGTGAAAGAAGCGCAATTCGCCTTGGGCGCACACCGGGTACGATAGCGCCGCTTCGAGCGGGATTTGACTACTGACCACGGGTGCATTCTTGACCTTGATCCACCATCGGTAGCCGAGGTTTTCATCATTTGTGGACATACTCACCGTCATTTCTCCTGTTCGCCCCAAAACGGAAAGCTCTCTTGCGAAGAAGACATGCGATAGTCATACGACTCCCACGCCTCGATGAACTTGTTGCCTTCATAGCTGATATTTTGACCGTTCTCTACGCCCGGATCGTTGACTTTCACAGTCTCCAACCGACCGTCGGAGTTAAAGTCCGCACCCGTGACCCAGACTGCATGTCCGCCCGGTTGTCCCCACAAAGGTTCTGTATCGACAACAGCAATTACGGCATGACCTTCCGAGAGTTCATTGCGTAAGTGATTGATGGCTTCTGTACAGTCCGAAGTATCACTGTTTTCCGGGGGATAATCGATTCGCCCAACGCCTTTCGCCTCAAATGCGTAGCCAACTCCGTCAGGAGTTGTCCCGTTCAATCCATAAGTGTTTTCCCCGCGTCCATAGGCAGGGGGATCCATGTTTTCACCTATCTGACGAATTTCTTCAGTCGTTGTTTCCACGCCTAAACCATCTAGAGCGTTTTGCTGGGCTACCACCACGCAATCATACCCTGCTGTTTCGCCTTCATCGCCTTGATACGTGCCATATTCTGCAAGTTTCTCCGGTTCGCCCACATGCTCAATCGTCTTCAAGTCGTCGGGCTTATCGCCTTCCGAAATATTTTCGCGCTCTTCACGCATGACCTCGCGTAAACGCGCTTGTTCCGCCGCTCGGTCTTGCTGGCTGCGATCCGCGCCATCATCAACCTCTCGATACATTGCGTCCCCTTCGCGGACTTTATGAGACCTCGGTCTGATCAATAGGCTTCAGGCTTTCCCACAAGTAGTAACGCCAGTAAGCCAGCTTATTCGGGTGGCTGCGTTCGCCAGCGAAGCGATCATAGGAATCCACTTCGTTGGCGCGTTCCCGTTTGACAGGCAAAATGTTAATCTGTCCAAGTATCCACAAAAGCGGTGTGAGAACGCGCACACCTTCAAAGGACTCGGCTTCACCAACCCCTTTTTCACCAACCGCCGAACATGAGAAGAAGCGCACGGTAGAAAATGTGCTGCGAAGTTTCCGAACGAAATTCCCCTCTCCCTTATCCTCTAGGAACTGCTCCACGAGCATATTGATTGCATCGTCAAGGTGGTGAATATTCGGGTTACGCGCCATCAATTCGCGGGCTGCCTTCTCGCCAATGTGATCTTCAAGGTCAAATGCATCTGACTTGGTGACGACAACTGCAATTGGACGGCGAACACGCTTGCCGCCCTTCACATGCAAACTGTGTTCGAGGACGGTAAGCATCGTATCAAACACATCATCCAACGTGAATGAACTTGGGGCAATTTCATTACTGGTGGACTTAAGTTCATCCGCATATTCATCGCGTACTTGTGAGATGGCAAAGGGGTCAACGATGAACAGGACGCCATGTGTGTATTTAAAATACACCTGCTTCATCGCGTCATCTTCCGTCTTGTAGTATTCACCTGCTGCATCATAGACGTACATCAACTTTGGCACGCGAAACCGCGAGGTCTTCATTTGCACGTTGTACGCTGAGGCGCTGTCATCGGCATTTGAGGTTTTTAGCAGCCGCTTTCCCGAACGCAGCAGCGCAACACTCGATTCATAATTGCTTCGATGCTGCGCGTCTGGCAGCTCCGCCGTGACACGATGATCGGGCGCGTAATCCTCGATCAAGTCTTTCGTTGCCATGACGATGTAATGCGATTTACCAACGCCAGGACCGCCGACGATGGGGATATGGATGTTCGTTCCTGTGCCAATGCCCTCAAGCACATTATCGCAAGCGGGGCAGCGTTGAACGAGCTTGTTTCGCCCAAAGATGCCAATCGTCGGTAGGTGTTCACCACAGACAACGCCTGTCGATAGTGTGCCATGACACCGGTGATTAAACACGCCGTAGATGCTGGGCCACAAGCGGGTGTGCGGGGTGGAGCATGTCGGGCAAACGTGGACGGGTATCCGCATTTGCTCATGACAATGTGGACAACGGTAAAAGATGCTGTTGAGGCGTCCAAACAGCCATGTGCCGATTCCGATAAACGTCATCAGAATAGTACTGACGATAGCGCCGACAATGAGAACAATCCCCTGTATCAGCACAAAAATCGCCACAAAAACGAGGGCAGCAGCGTAGTGCAAAGCACCACCCACATAGGCGCCAATTCCCATTGCCGACATGAAATATTTCTCGACGCTGCCTTTGTACTGGCTGTCGGTCTGCCACTTGCGTCCCCGCTCGAACCAGTCATTGGCTTGACCACTGGTGGGCGCCCACACTTCACGCGACATGTAACCGATCACGAACCAACCCGCATCAACAAAGTAAATCAAATCAGCGGGTTGTGGTTCGTACAAGCGCGAGATGAGGACGGGTTTTGCCGTACCGACAGGGCGATTTTTCGCCTCTTCATGGGCAAGTTGCAGCGTCTTGAAAAAATTGACCAGACCGACAAAAAACCCCGTCAGGATTGCGTATAGGGCAACAATGCCCATGACCGCCAGCCACACGCCCGCCAACGCGACGACAACGGCAATCACAATCCCTACGGCGATGACGATTCCGATAAGATAGATAATTGCGCCTTCACCGTTATCCATGTTTCCCCCTTTAGAACAAACGCAAACCTCGACGTGATTTTGCGAGATATTTACTCACCAAAGTATGCCAAGCATAACGGGAGACCGTGCGTTCTAAGTCCCGCTCAATTTGATTAAAACCCTTTGCCTCGCGGACACTGGTCAAAACTTCCGGCAGTTCAAGAAAGAACTCTGGCGTGATCAAGGGGAAACGCGCTTCCAACTGTCCGACAAACTTAAACCATAAATCAAGGATGATAGCAACGGGTTCTACATGCTTTTCGTCAAGCAGTTCGGTACGCAGTTTCGACCAGTACAATTCCCAGAATACCTGCTTATGCTTCGGGGTATAAGTGGCAAAAAGCATGAGTAAGTGTTGTTCCGACGTGTTTTTCGAAGTAACGAAAAACATCTTCATCAACGACGTCGTCTCTTCACGATATTTCTTCTCATCAACGTCGTTCAATCGTCGCTGGATGTTGACAACGTTACTTTGCGTAAGCGACTTCTTTAGCAACGCTAAACTCCCTTCCATTGCCCCGATAAGGGCTGGCGACAGATTTAGGTTTGACGCGGCAAGGAAACGCTCATACAACTCACTCGTGCGTTCATCCACTGAAGAGATCACTGCCTCTGCAAGCATGGTTTCAACCAGCCTTTGTTTCCAGTCAGGTGGAATCCTTGATTCAAGCGATGGATGCAGGAGCATTGCCTGTGCCAATTCGCGTTGGGAAATATGAGGCTGTGACCACAGAAAATTAAGTGCTTCTGTGATAATTGAGGCTGTAGGGTCGGAGAGTAAACCAGACCAGTTGGCAATCATTGTGACCGCGTTGTCCGCTTTGCCCGCCCGTGCTAAATCAGCATTCAATTCGTAAGTGTACAAACTAGGGTAATTGTCCCACAATTGCCAATACTGCTGCTCAGAACGTGACTTGAGTGCCAAGTTCTCGACCCGCAGATAGTACAGCCATTCCAATGCTAGGCTGGACGGTTGTCGTTCTTTAAAGTGCGCTGCTAACTGAAGCAATCCGGCGAAATCGTTCATTGACGCGCCGTTGAGCATTGCGCCGAGAATATCGCGGGCGATGTCGGGTATGGGGAACTTACTGCCGCCCACTTTATCAAGGGTAGTGAATGTGCTGAGGAGAATAGTCTGTACGTTGGGCATCTGCGCCAGCGAAGCGTGCAGTTTCTTGTCAAACGCTTTCCACAATAAAGCGTGCTGCTGAATATCGCGTTGATCGAGACGCTGTGCCAGCAGATCGAGTACCTGGGGCGTTCGTGCCGCTTGCGTCATCACCTCTAGGGCATATAACAGTTCGCTTTGCCGTGATAACTGTGTAACATCCTCTGCTCGTTTTTGCAGGACGAGTTGTGCCAATAACAGGGCCACATTCGGTGCCGACTGTGCGAAATCACGGTCAGCCGTCTTAAGCACCTGTGCTGCTTGTAGATAATCGACGAGGGCTTCAGGTCTGCTCACTGCCGCCGCGTACATGATCTCAAATGCTGCACGCAGATCGCCCAACCGCTGAGTAGAAAGGGTGACGCCCCGACTTTCGTTAATGATCACACTCGCAGCACGTACGCTCTTTTGCGAATCGGGTGGCTGCGTTTGATAAAACGTTGTTTGCCGAAAGTTGATCAGATCATCTAGCTGTGTGCCAATACCCTGCTGCGCTAAGGGATATTCGGCTTGCCAGTCGAAAAAGCTGACGATTTCCGCGTCGAATTGGTCAGCATTGAAGCGCTGTGCTACAAAATCAGCGTAGTCGCTGGCTGGTGCATCGCTCACCTTGCCGACTTCTGCATTCAATACAAAATAACGCAGGTAGTCGTCTGTGCTGAAGCGGAAACCGGAATCGTTGGTTGTCCCGATCAACATAAACGGGGCAGTATAAGGGTCATGGTGATAGGTAGCGAACGAAAGATGAGGGTAGTATGACGGGGGCAGCGCCATCGTCACACAGGCGATCCACTGTGCAATCGAGTCATTGGTGTCGAGAATGACGATGCTGCGCTTTGACCGCGAATAATCGATCACCGCGCACAGTAGCTTATGAAACCACGCCCGCCGATTTCCCTGCCGCACAAAATCCCACAATCGGTTCGGATCGAAGCGAAGCGGCAAATCACCCATGCTTGGAACGGACGGTAAGGTGTCGTAGTGGGTGTCGTCTCTGCTGATCCAAAAATCGGATTTCCAGTAGAAGATGGGCGGCAGCGATCCTGTAATTTCCTCTGTTGAACCGATCAAACTGTGCGCGAAGTAATTGCCATCACGCCCAAGTTCGTCTTTGCCGCTCGATTGCACGCAGGATAAGATTGCCTGTCCGTTAAGCGCCTGAAAGCGCAGCGCAATCGGGTGTTGATGCGTGGCGTCAGGGGGGGAACTGCGCGGAATGCGGTAGCCAACGGTCTTGTCGATCATCCCCTGTGCGGACGCAGGGATACCGTTTGTCTCGGCTTGAACGCCATAACCCCCGCCACGACGCGAATCAGTGGGGTGACGGAAAGATGTGTAATATTGTTGGAAGATAGTCATAGAAGCCCTATTTTTCCTTAATCACTTTAAATCTCGAAAAAATCCACAGCAGCGGGTCTTCGACACGTATGGGGGATATGCCGTCCAGCTTGCCATTCACTGGCGCTTTGCCGAGTGCGGACATACCGAAGTAGTGATAATCTTTGAAGTGTGACTTCACCAATTGATCAAATTCCGTTCCCATCCATTCGTGTAGATAGGCTGCAATCTCCGAATGTACAGTCTCTACATCGGACTTGTTCAGATAGCCTAGATGATCACCGGAGCGGTGCAGGGCTGAACCGGGATCAAGAATGGGGAACAACACATCAATTTTCGCCAGCGTGAAGGCAACAGGCGTCTCGATCTTCTGCTTGCCGCGCCAGCGTGGGTCTTTTTCAAACAGCTCGTACAAACGCTCGATAATTTTAATCGGCTCAGCTTCAGGGTCTTCATCAGGCGACAGTTCATGCAGCAGTTCGCTGGGCATTTGTTCGCGTACCGCCGGAATCTGGAGCGGATCGAGCAGGAACACCAACCCTTGCGAATTGGTTATGTAACGGGCTTCGGTTGACATGGTGTCCAGAGAGCGCATATCTTCACCCGCCGTGTCAAACAGGACGAGCGTCACCGCCTGATTCTTCGCTTGGTTGAACGAGATACGGTAGACCATCGGCGTTTTCGTGCGCCGATCCAGTGCGCCCGGTAGAGTCCCGGGCAAAACGGTCAACTGTTTGTACAACGGATGGTAGAAATCTTCTTCATAACGCTGACGGGTCAGGTCGCCGCGTGAAATGATACCCGCGTTGAAGTTACTCCCCACTTCGTTGCGAAGTCGATGCACCAATGTAGCGATATAACTGCTCTTGCCTGTAGCACGCCCGCCAACAATGGCGATAATTTTCTCATCTGTTGCGCCAACATCGTGATGCAGTTCATAATGGCAGACGGGACACACTCGTTTGGTTGTCTCACGATCACAGTCAGGACATTTCGCGGATGTCGGCACGCTGAACGCGCCGCCAAATCCCTTACTGGTCGCAGAAAATACGGGGCCCATCAGAGATGAGCTAGTTAACCCCTGATACTCTTGATAAGCTGAATCTTCGACCATCCCTTTGCATCGGCTGTTGGCACAGCGAAACTTGACTTTGTTCAACTCAAAATGGTTGAAACAAAATGGACATAGAATATGCTTCGACAGCTTCATCAAAATACACTTGCCTTTGTGTTGGGGGGGTGATTCAAGTGAATATAACCGCCCCGTGCATCATAGAGGTCATCATCTTCAAGGAACAAGCGTGCGTAACGCTGATTTCGTATAAATTCATCTAAGCTGTACGTCAGCATCACAGATGCATTGGTTAAGTCTGTCGGGTCAATTTGCAGGATCACCTCTCCATCCGTCTTGCGAATGGGCTGTGCGCCCTGTTTAGCGACGAGGCGCATGGCAGGGAGTGTGCCGCTCCCCGTTGCAGTGAGCGAAAGCGTCACCGAGCCTTTGCCGAAAAGACTCCGCTTCCGTTCAATGCTGTAATCAAGCGTGATCAAACTATCGACGCTGACCCGCGTGCGTGCCGACGCACTCAAGCCGGATGCAACGATCCGTTTGCTGCCTTCTTCGAGGACGGCATAGACAACGATATAGTGGTCACGCTTGGTCGGATTTTTGATCCGAAAGTAGCCGGTAATGTCATACTGCCCTTTGGTGATCTCTTGGCGCGTGCAGTTTTCGGCGTCAGGGTTGCTCGGGTAATCATCGTGGCAGTAAACGACGATGCATTTGTGGCTGTTTGCTACCCAATCCCAACGGAGTTGAAACTCGCTGCTCTGGCGCGTGTATTTTAGGTTGGAAACATCCTCAAGGTTGGCATATTCGACGGTTTTGCCAACATAGGCTTGATTCTGGAACAAGACGAGTGGTGTCAGGTATAGAACAGCATTGTTCTGTGGACGGATCATCAATTGATTGCTGCTGGTGGGAACGAACGTGCCACATGCGGCAGTCGCCCCTTGCGGAACGACTTCGCCCTTTTGGAACGGCAGTTTGTCCGTAGACTGTAAAACGACCACTTCGCCTTTTATGGGGGCTGCCCACGATAGAAAGAGTTCGCGTCCGCGCTCGTTTTGCTGAACTTCGGTGCTGACTTCGAGGATCGGCTGTGGCGGTTCTTCGGGTCTGACTTCAGTGGTTATCCCATAACTTGTTACTTCACGTCCATCATGATGCTGGAACACCGTCACGAGGGTGTAGTAGTAAGTTTGACCGTTGGTCAAGCCGTGATCAATGATTTGAGTGCGATCCAACGGCTTGAGGGGATCGCCTGTCAGCGTATTTGGGCGTGGACGGGCTGTTGATCGATACACGCGAACTTCGGATACATTTTCTGGGGCGTCCCACTGCAAATGTACCTGCTCACTGCTCACTTTGACGCGAATATTACTGACGGGAGCAATCACCATGACGGGCTGCGCGAGTGCCGCGCTGGTCGCCGCCAAGACTCCTTCCCGATCTGCATAGACCGCATAAAAAACCGGAATGCCGATCACGGGTTTCACATCGTCGTAAGCGGTGTTATTTGTCCTAGCGACGATGATGCCATCTGCGGCAGAGATGGGGCGTGCGTTTGCCTTACGCACAATCGTATAGGCGACATTCTTGGATGCACTTGCTTTCCAAGTCAGTGACACGACTTTCTCTGCTGTCGCCGCGCTGAGATCAGAGGCGGGCAGGGGCGGAGACTTAGACAGCGCATCCCGTGCATCGGCTGAATCCCGACATTCGCGTAAAACCGCCTGATACAGATCAACGCTGTCGCCACCGCGCTGTTCCAGTTCACGGGCTTTTTTCAACTCTGTTTCAACCCACCGGATTACTTCAGTGGTCTTTTTGCGATCCTCTTCATACGCAGGAGATTTACCACTCGCATCGATTTCATTGAGCAGACGCCGCGCTTCGTAGTAACGGTGATCGTCCAGCGCGGCACGCAGTTCCTTGATGCGCTGACGCTGTACACCAACTACTTTTTCCAGTGCCTCACGTTGGCGCGTGATTTCAAGGGTGAGCGGGTCTTTCAATGCACGCGGGGGGATAGTTGACCATGCTTCCGCCGCAAAATTCAGGGAGTCAAGGGCGCTGTCCTGTTGTCCCTGATCGATCAAGCGTTTGCTGTCTGCCAGCGCGTCACGCACGAGTACAGCGTTTCCCACTGGAAAACTACATTGACTGCATACACTATCCTCAACGCGCACTTTCTTAGCGCACGACGGACAGTCGATTTTGAGCGGCGCAGAGCATTTCCGGCAAAATGGTTGATCGTCATTGACCGTACCACACTTAACACAGGTCAGTTTGGTTTCCGCGTTATAGCCTACCGCTTGAACCGATACTCCCATTTTCGCGCCGCGTTCAATGATGTATTCGGCGGCGCGTTGCGGTTGAATCTTGAGTTGAGCGCCGTACTCTACCAATTTTTCAAACTGCTGCTGGTAGATCACTTTTGTCACGACGGTAAGTTTCTTGATCTCGTCGTCTAGCGCGTTGAAGTTCTGGTTAGCCAGCGCCAGATCGTAGCGGGGTTTCAGGTCTTTTGTCGGATCAAAGATGTTTTTTGCCATACCAGCGAGTTCATTGCTTGCCGATAACTTGGCATCTTTGACCGCATTCTGGCGATTTTTATCCAGAATATCCAGCGCCGCTTTGATCAATTCTTCCGGGCGCGTGCTGCGTCCATAAGTGCGCGGCGGTGTAAACGGACTGCCTAAGAAATCGTACAGGTTTTTTTTGCCGAACAACTCTAAGTTGCGGGAGATGTTTTGCATCATCATCGAATCAAGCGGTTCGATGCCCTTGTCTTCCCCCCGCTTGTCAGGCTGTGCCTTCTTCTTGATTTCTGCGCGAACGGTGACTTCATCCAGCCGATCTTTGAAGTCAATCACTATTTTGTCGGCTTCCTCGTCTGAGATAAAACCCTTTGCGGCGAAAATATCGAGCCGCCGCACAAGTTCTGTCAGGGCGTCCCGTTCAATTTCCGCTTTCCGTACCACCGCTTCAGCAGCTTCGATAGTGCGGCTGGCTTCGGTAAGCATCACCGCTTTAATGTCGCGCACCGAGTCCAAGTTCTGCTTGAACTGTGCCTTCTTTAGGACGTTATTCTGCCCCTTCGTCCACTCGCTCATCTTGACCAAGAGCTGGGACTCGAAGTCAGCATCCGACCAAGGTTTGTGCGGGTCGATGCCAAGCAGAATGAAATAATTCTCGCGCTTTTTTTCTTCTGACATGTAAATGGAGACTTATTGATCTAAATGAAACACTACGGAATATTATAGCACAATTTGGGGTTAGCGACATCTAAATTATTGAATGATCGAACTGAATCCTGATCGTTATAATGCTGTGGAGAGGCGCTGAAAAACTCGTTCGATCAAGCGGGCGATCACGAGAGAATTGATGAGCGCGATCAAGACGAGCGGTGCAGCTAGAAACAGGTAATGCTGCTGAAACAGATCGACCATCCACGCAACCGAGTCCATGCTAATCGTGCCGACAAGCAAAATTAGCAGCAAGATAATGCCCTGAAACAATGCCCAGAATGCGAACGCGCCCACGAGGATACGGAGGGCAGATGGAACACGGAGTCGATAAGCGGCACCAATCACACAGCCATACAACGCGTAAAACAGCGCCCAGATTGCCGTGACGATTCCAAATGTAACCAGACTGCCGCCAACGCTCCCGATCACAACCATCACAATCACGCGAAAGGGTAGCCGTGCAGCAGCACAGGCAAACACGAGCGGCACTAACCACGTTAGCACCACAAATGATCCCACTATGCTAAATTGAATGGCAAGGAGTGCCAGCGCCAAGGCGCTTAAAGTCGCGCCTTGCAGCAG
>Ga0163154_10004038_pt1 | contig 19655 bp, 18 predicted proteins | sample OliLakLV19MP9P1_FD_148649 | JGI IMG/M metagenome (GOLD analysis project Ga0163154, IMG submission 148649) | Freshwater microbial mat bacterial communities from Lake Vanda, McMurdo Dry Valleys, Antarctica - Oligotrophic Lake LV.19.MP9.P1 | ecosystem: Environmental > Aquatic > Freshwater > Lake >...
ACTGCTCACTTTCGCGGGAATATCCAATGTATCAATAAAACGGTTTGCTCTTGGCTTAAACAGGTCTTTTTATCTTGAGCTTCACGTTTTATTTTTCCTTTTTTTGCTTGTTTTTCTGATGTTCCGTTTAATTTTTCCTTCGTACTCTTTTCTTCTCTTTCATCTTCAGGGCTTTGTTCAAGCAATAAAAAATCTCGTTCATTGTAAAGTAAATTTCGGCATAAATCAATAAAAGATGTCAACTCCTGAGGGCTAAGTTTTTGTTGCCCTCCTCTTAGAGCGTTCCACTCTTCGGTAGAATATATTTCCTTTTCAACTAATACACGACTATCACCATAATAGAGATACATATTTTTTTGACGGTACACTTTTAATCTCTTGCCGTACTTTTTTAAAAACGCATTTTCTTTTTTAGCGTAAATCCCCCAATTCTCTTTCGTAGGGCTTGATATATATGTTTCTATAATATCCAAACATTCCAATAAATGTTCTACAAATTCAATTTTTTTATCTTCGGGAAATTCAGCGATTGAAGCTTCATAATCCTTCATATATTTTCTTGATAAAAGAGAAGGAATGGAATGACGTTCTGTTTTTTTATTTGTTGGCTTAGTCATAAAGATTTATGATATTATTTTGTGCTGCTAAGGTAAGAATGTTATCAGTATCCTCTGCCTCATTTGATAAAATAATAAGATTTCTGTTTCTATTGTGTCGGGAAATAAAAAGCCCAAACACGCATTGGTAAGGGCTTTTTATTGCTTCTAAAAAAGAGAAAATAATACGTTAAACTACATTCAGGTTAGCTTTGTAAAATCAATTTTAGGAAGAGCTTTTACTGCCGCTTGTTTGCGTTTATCCCGAACCTTAGCGTATAACTGCGTTGAGCTGATGTCTTTATGCCCAAGCAATTTTGATACGGTGTATAGGTCGCCTTCTGCGCTGCTCTCCAATACGTTGGTTGCAAAAGAGTGCCTACCGCTATGAAAATGCAATTTTTTAGGGTCTATTTCCGCTGCCCTTGCCCACTTTTTTAAATCCCTTGTTACTTTCTGATATACTTTTTTTGAGCCTTCTATTTCTTTTATTCTTGAAAATACATAAGGGCTTTTTTCTTCCAACAAGGTTTCTATCTGCCGTTCTTTTAATATATCAACAGCATTATCTGAAACAGGTAAATATTCAATACCTTCTGTTTTTTCTTGCTCAAAATAAAGGTAGTAGCCTATTTCTCCTTCTACTTCTTTTACAATTATCTCATCCCAACGCAAGGGATTAACATCGCTCCAACGCAAACCTGTAAAGCAAGAGAAAAAATAGGCTTGTTTTATCTGCTTATCTATTTTACAGGGGGTATTTGCTAATAATTGAAGTTGCTCGATGGTAAAAGCATTCCTGAAAATATCCTGCATTTTCAAACGTTGGTTATGCGGTACATCATGCCACGGATTTCTATTGATAATTCTACGTCTTACCGCTTCATTTAAAGCTCCGTTCAAAGCTTTTAAATAACGAAGCGTGGTATTGTTGCTTACGTGCTTTAAAAGATACCGCTCCAAATCTTTCATCCAAACAGCACTTAATTTAGCAAATGGTACAGGTTGTTTTCCGGCAAATTTTTTAAGCCGTTGCAGGATGCCATAATACAAACCATTGTTGTTTCTTTCCTTCACATAATCCTCAAAGAAAAGCACAAAGCAGGCAAGTTTTTTCTTCCTGTCATTTAAACCATTGTCTTCTACAATTAACTCATGCTCCCGTTTGGCTCTGATTTCTTGCGCCAGTCGCTTCTTTTCTTTGTCATCGTGATTAGGTCGGTTTTTATGGATGTGAATCTCCAAAAACTCGTACCACCTTGTTTTGTTGTGATAAATATCCAAATAGAAGGATATTTGTCCGCTACTCAATTGTTTTTCTCTTAATTTTACACCCATGATGTTATGGTTTTTTAGGTTTATAAATACCCTTGCACAATGTTCTCAAAATGAAAACACTTTACTTGGGTTCATGAACTATCGTGTAAGTCTTCGGGAGTTTTTGGGTAACAATTGGGTAACAAAAATTGCCGAGAAAAGCCTAATTTTACCTAATCAAGCAGAAATCAACAATTCCCTTGCAGTCCCTGAAATTGGGAGTTGTAAGCCTTTATTTAGGTTGGGATAAATTTTGAAAATTAAACAGTTACTAAGTGGATTCGGGTTGGAATTCGCCCAACCAACCCGACTTGTTTTATTCCTACAAATACCCGAAAGGAGATGTTATTACTGTAGAACAGAAAGCATACTTGCAAGCCTATGTGGATAGTTTCGAAACCGCATGTGCAGCGTCTGATTTTGCAGACCCTGTTAATGGATACAGAAAGTTTATAGTGGACACCACCTTCATGGATTTCCTTCTTATGCAGGAATTGAGCAAGAGTGTGGATTGTTACAAACGCAGTGCATACTTCTATAAAGACAAAGGCAGTAACGGGGGAAAATTGCATGCCGGACCCTTGTGGGATTTTAATTCCGCGTGGCATAACATCGCTCTTTGTGCGGAGTACGATCAATACACTGGCTGGGCTTACGAGCAATCGTGTTGGGTAAACTCCTCATTCCCGGTACCCAACTGGTGGGAGCAACTGCTACAGGATACCACCTTCACCAACGATCTTAAATGCAGGTGGCTGAACTGGCGCTCGAATGTGTTGGACACAGAAAATATTTTTAATAAGCTGGACAGCATGACCGCTTATGTGGAAGAAGCCGCAGTTCGGGAGTACGCTCAATACGGTTTCACTGAAGATTTTTTGACAGAGATCGAAAACCTCAAGAGTTGGATAGGCAGCCGCCTGACGTGGTTGGATGAAAATATGCCTGGCACATGCTGGGGTCCTGTTACAGATGTAAGCGAGGATGCTGAAAATACACTCAGCGTTTTCCCGAACCCATCTTCAGGAACGTTTACAGTTTACAATTCGAAAGCAGGCGATTATGAGTTGGAAGTTTACAATTCGCTTGGAGAAATGGTCTTGCGGCAAACGAAAAACGGTGTGCAAGAGATTGTGAAGTTGGATGTTCCCGCAGGAATTTATTTCCTGAATATCAAATACGAGAATTCTATCTCCACATCAAAACTGGTAGTGTCGGAACAATAGCGATTGGGTAACAGTCGTGTGCGAATAAATGCAGCTAATTTTAACGCCTGTTCAAAAAGCAAAATCAATAAAAACCCTACCCAACCATGACAGCAGTAAACATCTATCTCACTTTCAACGGCAACTGCTAAGAAGCATTCAATTTTTACAAAACCGTATTCGGTGGAGAGTTCCCTTATGTGGGACGTTTCAAAGAAATGCCACCTCAGGAATGCAAAACCATGAGTGCTGAAGATGGCGAAAGGCTCATGCACATCTCCCTTCCCATCAGTAAGGAAACTGTTTTGATGGGCAGCGATACAGGTGGTGAATGGAGCCAAGCCATAATTGTTGGCAATAACTTTTCTATTTCTGTGAACACCGACAGCGAGGCCGAGGCTGACCGAATATTCAAAGAACTCTCAGCTGGAGGAAATGTGGGAATGCCTATGGCCGATACCTTCTGGGGAGATTATTTCGGAATGTTTACAGACAAATTTGCCATCAACTGGATGATAAGTTTCAACGACAAGCAGAACCAGGGGTGAGATAACTTTATGAATCGGTCTTTCCGTTTAACAAATCCTTCTTGCCGATTCGTAAATCGGTCTTTTCGTTTCGCAAATTCTTCTTGCCGATTTGTGAATCGGTCTTTCCGTTTAACAAATCCTTCTTGCAGATTTATGGATTGTTCTTAAGGTTTCGCAAAACCTCCTTGCGGATTCGTGAATCGGACCTTTCGTTTCGCAAATTCTTCTTCTTTGCGATGCAATTTCTTGCGGAAGCGCGATGGCCACAAGCCGCACGGGTAACTTCTCCGAATCCCACGGCTAAAGCCGTGGGCGATTGGTGCGGTGCGCAAGGGATAACTTGCCCATGGCTTTAGCCTTGGGACACCAGGGGCCAATTTTATCTGAATTTCGACCGTTTAACTCGCTGAGGATTGGCTCTACCCATTTGAAAAAATCTGAATCAGCAAATACGTGCTCTATAAGTGGTGAACTGCTTTTTGGCTGTCCTAATGTCGAAAACAGGAAATAGCCTTGGTCAATATCATAAAGGCAAGAAAAATTCTCATCGTTTTACAAGTGCTGTAGTCCAAATAACATTTTGCCAATTGTTGAGCTTTCAACAGATATTTTTCGGAGGAGGTCTTTTGTCTCAAAAACAAGTTGCTGCTGATCATCTTTTAGACTCGATCTAAAAATTATTTTGCCCATTACATCGCTAAGCGTAATCTCACAAGTACCAGAAGAACTCATTCTTTCAAAAGTGCAAAATTCGGATGCAGGATTCACTCCTTCAAAATCTTAGTCGAATACACTTTCCCGTTTGCATTCACAGCTTCCATTACGTAAACACCCGATGCAAGTTGCGGAAGCGAAAGTTCGATTTGGGTTTGGGTAGTGCGTTGAACAAAAACATCATTACCCAACACATCACGGATAAGAATTTTGTTTGTTCCGAATGGAACTTCAAGTTGAATGGTGGATGAAAATGGATTTGGCCACACCTTCACCTCCTGTTCTTGCATACTTGATTCTTCAACTCCAACAAACGGGCAACCACTCCACACCAGATCACCACAGGCATCGAGTTTTAGTAGCCAAGGCTTATAGTATTCATTGTCAATATCAAACCAATGGTTCAGTATAGCATAGCCTCCATCTGAAGTTATTTCTATGTCGTGAGCGGTAATGTCCCATGAGAACTCCGGTGCGTAATAGGTCTTGAACCATTCTTCTTCGAAGTCAGCATCCACTTTCAATAGATATACCTCCACTTCGGTTGATTGCTGGTTGATGCCCTGGCCAAGTATGATAAAGCCCCCGTCAGGTGTTGGCTCAAAATCCTGGAGTCGTTGAATCAGCCCCTGATGCGGGTAACTTTTTACCAACAAGGTATCCATGGCTATGGGGTCAAACAAACCTAGGCGCATGTCCCAATTGGCGTATGTGGGTACCTCATCATCCCATTCCAGACCATGTGCATATGCAAACACTATTTTCCCGTCATCTCTCAAATGTATCCAAGGGTACCAGTTGTCCACTTCTGGATTGCCAACTTCGAAGTTGGAAACAAACTCAAGGTCTGATGTGAATTTCATGATGAAAGGCCTGCGTCTGGCAGGTTGAGGAAAATCATCAGCCCAAACTCCTGCAACAAGGATTTCCCCATTGCCGAGTTCAATCATGTCAGTAGGAAAGACTTGCTGGTGTGGAATAATGCTCTGCCACACCTCATTCCAAAATGGTATTTCGATGGATTGTGGATCTGACCCATCGGAGTAGTACCTTGTGAAAAGCAAGCCAATCTGAAAGGCGAAGTCGAAAGTGAGATGGCGAATAATGCCACAAGTCAAAACGCTTTCATTGCTCAACTGCCGCACAATAAACTGACTATAAACTGTTGTGTCATTTGCATGGTCAAGACCAATGGTTTGCCAATTTAAGCCTTCCTGATTGAGATCAAATTCAAAAGCAAATGTTGGCCATGTGTCATTGGTTGGGTCGTGAATGAAGTGTGTGCCAAGAATGTTGCCATCTGCTGTCATGTCATATGTATCGCCCCAAGTGTAGAGCATTTCAAAACCGTATGGCAAGAATTGTTCTGAGACAATACCCCCTGTCTGATCATCAAGATTCAGTATCCAATGACCAAAAGATGAATCGGCTTAAGATGCACCTATACACCAAAGATTGGAGTCAACAACGAAAAGATTCCAAAGTACACCGCTGTTGCTTACATCGTATTCCGGTGACTCATACAAGTTGCTGAAATAAGAATACTGAGCCAACACATTGAAGTGCTGGCTCAGTATGATTGCGATTAGAATTTTCTTCATTTCGATTTAATTGCGCCAAAGCAAAGTTGACCAAAGTAAAAGGCCCATTGCGTCCTTTACTTGCAACAGATAACTGCTCGGTGCGAGTTGGCTGGTTTCGATAGTCTGCTGGTGCTGGTCAGTCTTCATCTGGCAATGCCAAAGTTGTTTGCCTGTGACATCTGCAAGGCTTAAAGTGCACTTTGTTTCGGCATTTATCCTTTCAAAAGTACACCAGTTGTCCATAGGGTTAGGATAAATTTTGTATCCTGAATCTTGCCGCTGGAGTTCTTCCACACCAACTATAGGCGGGCAACCAGTCCACACCAGATCACCACAGGCATCGAGTTTTAGTAGCCAAGCTTTGTAGTATTCGTTTTCGTTATCAAGCAACTGACCCACGATCGCAAACCCACCATCCTGCGTTACTTCAAGATCAAATTGTGTAGTGCTCCATGAATATACTGGTGATGGTAATACTTTGAACCACTCTTCATCAAAATTGCTGTCAACCTTCAGGAGGTAAACTTCAAACTCGTCAGTATCAAATTCAACACCTTATGCAAGCATGATAAAACCACCATCAGGTGTTGGTTCAAAATCCTGTAGCATTTGGCTGAGCCCTTGGTGCGGATACGTCTTCACAAACAATGTATCCATTGTAACGGGGTCGAACAAACCCATGCGCATGTCGAAGTCAGCATAAGTTGGAAAATCTTCATTCCATTGCGCACCATGTGCGTATGCAAACACCACATTTCCATCTTCCAATTTATGCATCCAAGGATACCAATTGTCCACATCTGGGTTGCCGAAATCGTAACCGGAAATAACATCTAATTCTGAAGTCAGTTTCATGAAAAATGGCCTGCGCTTAAATGGTTGAGGTAACTCATCACCCCAAACTCCTGAAATCAAAATTTCACCATTATCTAGTTCTATCATATCAGTCGGAAAAATCTGTTCGTGGGGAAATATGCTTTGCCACTCTTCATTCCATAGGGGGATTTCCACATCAAACAAATGATTTCCATTATCAAAATAACGCAACAGCAATAAACCGATGGCTTGGAAAATACTATCGCTTTGGTGAAATGTGCGTCCACAACTTAAATAACTACCATCGTTCAATCTTATAATAAGTAATGAACCTTCATTTGTCGAATCGGATGCAAATTCAGTTGTCGTGCTCCAATTCACTTCACCAGTTTGATTCAACTCAAAGGCAAATATTGAAGTCGAATTGGGCGTTGTCCCACTTACCTCATATACGCCAACAAAGTCGCCATTTTCACTCTGGGTGTAGGTGTCGCACCAGGCATAGTATGGTTCGATGCTCGAATAAGGGATAAAGTGTTCTGCAATTACCTGCCCTGTTTCATCATCAACATTGAGCATTAAGTGCCTGTAGCTTGTATCAACATAGGCAGCGCCAATACACCAGAGATTCGTGTCAACCACGAACAGATTCCAGAGCGAACTGCTGTTGTTGTTTTCAAAGTCCGGAGGTTCATACAAATTTGAGAAATACGAATATTGAGCAATGCCCAATTGGGCATTGCTCAATAATATCAGAAAAATTAATCCCTTCATTCCATGTAAGCAAAATCAGAATAACGCTGAAGCACACCCAAAGCTTCTGATGATGCCCAACTATTGCCTGCGAAGAAAATCTCTTGCAACTGTTCCTCCTGCTCCTCGTTAAGGGCGGGCTCAGCAAGTTGAAGGGTCACTTCTTCAGCAGCCCACACAGCGACAATGTTTTCAATTTCTGTAAGCATTGATTCATCAACCTTGAAGTCAGAACTGATGCTTTCAAATGATTCTAACGCTTCTTCTTGCAAAACTTTTCCCCGCAGAATCTGGATATAAAGTTGGCGGTCGCTGTAGAAATGTGCAGGGTCAAGAATCTCCATGATTGCATCAAATTTGTCCTGCACTGTTTCGTCTCGGCTAATCTCATCTACCTGGCTTCCGATTGCGGCACAATGATATAGCTGCCTTATAGAAAGACCTGCGTTTGTTCATTTCCTTTTTTACGATTTTTTCCGCCAATGGGGCCAGATCCTAAACCATGTTATCACTAGGTTTGAAATCCGTTTGAAACCATAACCAATTTTGATACTTGCACACTTTATTATATAGTGTCTAAAAAAAAGCATTCGCCACGAACTGTTGACGTTAAACCTTCGGGCCGCACAAGCCGAAGAAATAAAATTGTTGCATAATCCGACTGAAAATTGCTGTCAATGCAAAAAACAATCTGCTTCACCGGCCCTGAGTCTTCCGGCAAAACCACACTAGCCCGGCAACTTGCCACGCATTTCAATGTTCCCTTAGTGGAGGAATCCGCCCGCACTTATCTCTCGCGCCTGGGCAGAAGTTATCAGGAAGAAGATCTTTTTGTCATTGCAGGTGCGCACTTGGATTCAGTTCGCAAAGCTGATTCTGTCCCCGGTCTTCTGATAGACACCGACCTCACCGTAATAAAAATCTGGAGCCAGGAAAAATTCGGGAGAGTGGATGAAAGAATTCTAGCGCTCTGCAATGCGGAACGTTACGATCTCTACCTCCTTTGCAAACCGGATTTACTCTGGCAACCCGACCCGCAACGCGAAAATCCCTTTGACCGCCACAGGTTGTTCGACATTTATGTGGACGAATTATCCAAAGCGAAAAAAAACTTTCGTGTGGTGGAAGGAATGCGGGAGAAGCGATTTCAAAATGCGCTTAAATGGTGCGATGATTATTTTGAAAATGGCTTGATACCAAAACTTCAGTAACTCTTAGAGCCAGGCTCTTAATGACAAGAAGTATCAGGTTCGCGCCAATTCATGTCCGTAAACCATTCTAAAAAGAATCAAACCCAAAAAAGCACCGATGGTGTTAGCGGCAAAGTCGTGCAAATCGCTGGTGCGCTCCACGAATAACTGCCCTTGATAAAGTTCCAGCAACCCGCCATAAGAAATTGAAATAAGAACTGAGATCTTTTGCGCATGAATCCGAATCCCGCTGTACCTGTCTTGTTTCCGGAAGGCCACCATCAGCATTGCAACAAATGCTGCGAACATTCCTGCATGTGCCAGTTTATCTATACGCAAAAGTTGCCAGGGATCACGATAAGCAAGATCAAAACCGGGAATGCTGTGCATAGCAAGAATGAGCAATGCCCAGCTTAGAGGAATCAGGATGTGCCGCATGAAGAGGCTCTATGGAAATTAACCCACCAACGACTTGTAAGCATCAGCATCGAGCAGATGGCTCGTGTCGGCACCTGGATCCAACTGAACTTTTATCATCCAGCCTTTGCCATAAGGATCTTCGTTTACAGAGACAGGATTCTTTTCGAGTTCAGGATTTACTTCAAGAATTTTTCCAGTCACGGGCATAAAAAGATCGCTCACTGTTTTCACCGCCTCCACTGTTCCGAAAATGGCGTGGGCATCCAGCGAAAGGCCCGCGGTTTCTATTTCAACAAACACGATGTCGCCCAACTCATGTTGTGCAAAATCGGTAACGCCAATAGTAGCCACATCACCTTCGATGCGCACCCACTCGTGGTCTTTGGTGTATTTGAGTTCAGATGGGATATTCATAAATCAATTTTATTTTGGGCGTCAAACGTAAACGAATTTCGTGGGACAGCAGATTAGAACTTTATCAGGGGCAGAAAGAACCGAATTGCGCCATGAAGATGAGCAGGTCGGAAATGTTTACCAATCCATCGTTGTTGAGGTCGCCCGTTGATGAAGTGGCTCCAAACACACCCATGAAATAAAGTAAATCGGAAACGTTGATCACTCCGTTGCAATCAAAATCAGCAGGGCAGCAGGGGATTGGTTCCACGGTAACATTCATTTCGCAGGTATTTTCGTTCAGGGCTGCATCCACAACGTGCCAGGTAACTGTAGTTGTTCCCACAGGATAAACATCCGAAGCATTCGCGGTACCGTTGTAATTGTTGTAAGCCGTTGTATAAATGCAGTTATCGCTGGTTGCAGGCAAGGGAACTTCAACATAGATTTCAGTGATGCCTGCCTCCGTGGCGGTTACAGTAATGTCTTCAGGACAATTAATTTCCGGGTTGGTCAAATCCTCCACATCCATTGTGAATGAACATGAACTTGAATTTCCACCGGCATCGGACACCACAATTGTGATTTGTGTTTGGCCATTAACAAATGAACCAGGCGGTGGGTCTTGCAATGCCACAGGATTAGAATCGCAGTTGTCAGTTATCGAAAGCGAATTGACAAAGTCCGGAACCACTGCCTCGCAATTATTATCAAGTTCAACAATTGCATTTTCGGGACATTCTATTTGCGGAGGCGCAGCATCGAAAGGTATAACAGTAAATGTGCACTCCGCTGAATTGCCACTGCTATCTGTGGCATCAATAATTACAACAGTCGCTGAAGATTGAAGTTCGCCAGGTAATGGAAATTGTGTAATTACAGGATTGGGATCAACGTTGTCTGTTATGGTTACAAGCCCGGTGTAATCAGGTAACAAAAAAGCGCAATCGGCACCGGCTTCTATAGTCTGGTTACCCAGGCAAGAAATAAAAACGGGCGGTTCAATATCGCCAGTTTCTTCAGGCACACTCATCTCAATATCATCCACCGCAAAACTTGGATCAGTGCCATCGCCATCTTCGTTGTTTACCCATCGGAATCCAATCCGAACGTTGGCGTTATTATTTGCTGATGCCGGAAGTGCAATGGTGTAATGCGTCCACAATCCCTGTGGACTGCACCCAACGTCAAATGTTTTGGCAGGGTCTGCAATTTGCGACCAAGTGCTGCCATTGAAATACCAGAGTGTTGCATTGTCAATGGTGTTTCCTCCTTCTATATAATCGAAATCAAGGGTGATATTCGTTTGGCCTGTGCAATTGATGATGGGAGATTGCACACGCTTGTCTGTTGCACCACAGGGAAGTATTCCGCAGAAGCCGGCAATGCCTTCATAATAGGAAGCACCAAAGTCTGCAACCAATCCAAACAAAGGAAGTGCTACTGTACCAAGATGTAATGTGCGGTCATCTCCACATACACTGCCGCACTCACCTGGTTCGTTTCCGTTTTCTGTTGCACTCACATACCATTGGCTGGCGCTGGCGGCATTGGTTCCTGTGCTTACAAAACTCCACAAGCCGTTGGCATTGGTGTAAGCAGTTGCCAATTGTCCCTGGTTGCAACCAGTTCCGAAACTTTCAGACCAGAAAATGGTTTGGGAAAAACCTTGAATTGATAAAAGGGCGAATGCACTGAGTAGAATTCTTGTCATAAAAGTTCAGGTTAAAAAGAGGTTGACGAAGATAGGGTTTATTGAGTTAATCATTACTTGAGTACAGACTCCCACCTTCATTGAATAACCAAAATTTCTAAGATTTCACAACTTAAAAAGATCTTCAAGCGACATTTTTTAGGTGTTTAGTGCGGAGATGACGCAACGGAATGGGTGAGTCTATTTTCTGCCAACATCGTTTCATCAGTCTCAAAAAATTTCTCGTGAAAATGTTATTTCTTCGACACAACTATTCCCCTACTTTTCGCTCACCTTACAAAAAACCAAAATGCCATGTTCATTCTTCATATTCTTCTTCCGTTACTTACAGGCTTTTTTCGTTTCGATATTCGATATTCAATATTCAATATTCGAGCTTCGAGTTTCGAGCTTCGAGCTTCGAGCTAACAAAATTGTTGAAGATAAAGCTGCAGTACAATGCAGTAGGTGATTCAAGATTTCACTTTTTCATTTCCATTTTTTTGGCCGGCATTGTCTGTTGGGCTGTGTGTTGAACAAACAGCACATGGCCAAAATCGGGAATTGCCACGCATTGTTGTATGGCAATTTGATGTTCTTAGATGAACCTTGCTTAACCCGCAGACACGCATCGCCTGTTCCCGAAAACAACAGAAGCAGGCGGAACTGCGACAACAAACAAAAATTTCAAAAACGAAATCATCTTATCAATTGCACAAACCTTTTTTCTTTTTAGCTTTTGTTTTCTCCCTCTCTTTTGGGGAGGGCTGGGGAGGTGCCTATGCACAGGAGAATCTGGTGCTCAACCCAAGTTTGGAGGATACGGCAAGTATGGGCGATGGTTGGCCGTATTTGATTACCTCAAACTGGTTGAATCCGAATGGGTCAACGGCAGACTACTTCTCGCCTTTCGATGAGGAACTGGGGTCTGGTTCTGGCTCGGTATTACACGCCCCACAATCACAATACTTGGGATACCAAGTTGCTCAGGATGGTCAGGCATATCTTGGTTTGGATATTTACGAGTCAACTGGTCCAACCAAGGAGTACGCACAGGGATTCTTATCTGAGCCGTTGCTCCAGAGCGTAACCTACTGTGTGAGCATTTGGGTCAACCTTTCGGACAAACCGGGCTTACAACGTGTGATTTGCAAGTTGCTTTCACCAATGAGCTACTGTATGAGCCGGAGAATGCAGGTAGCATGAATCTGCCCAATCAGGTTGCTTTCGATATTTTAGGAATTGATAGTTTGAGTTGGACCAACTTCACTGCGCAATACCTGGCAACAGGTGGCGAACAATACATCTATGTGGGAAGCAATACACCCAATGATCAACTTGATTGCATCGAAGTGTTCAATGAAGAAAGCAATTTCTGGAATGCTGCATACATAATGGTTGACAACGTTTCTGTTGCCATTACTGAGGAGTGTTCTGTCCGCATTGCCGATTCTTCGGAAACGCCAACAGGTTATAGAATTTATCCAAATCCGGTCAGCAATAACCTCTTTATTACTGGTTTTAGTCATGGCAATGTGAATGGACGATTGTATGATACACAAGGGAGATTCTTATTTGACCAAGAATTTGACATGAATGGACTCAATCTGGAGTGGCTTGAATCAGGATGCTACATTTTTGAAATCAGGAATGATGAAAGTGTAGAGCAAGTTCGTTTTGTGAAGGAATAGGTTAGTGCAATTAGTGAGATCATTTTGGTTTTACAAATTAAAAATCATTTCAAATGAAAAAGATTCTAATGATGGCCGTGTGTGCCATCTCAATCTTTACACACGCACAATTCAATCAGTTTGGCACCAACTTCGGCCAGACCAATGATGAGATTCGGTCAATTTGAATTGGTGAATTCACAAACAGTGCAAACCTTCTCGCAAGGTTGCATGTCAACAATTTCTTCTGCAATGATCCCGCTGGTAACTTCAACGGTCGGCTTTTCCGTACCGATGGTGACCAAGCGGTAGCTAACAATTGGCAATTGTTTACTGGTAGTTCCGCTACCTCGCAAACCGAACGATTCCGTATTCGAAACTTTGCCAATAGCTTCGACACATGGTTGGAGCGGACACAACTAGGAAGCGAAGCAGACATCCGCTTGCTAAAAGGCTGGGGCAATTTTGCGAATTGGCTGGTGCACTGGCAGATGAAGTGGTGATGGGAGATGGAACAGATGTGAATTTCACTGCACTCTCAAGTACCAACAAGCGGCTGTTCTATCATGGAACAAACGGCTTCCTTGGTGTGGGCAGCAACTTTGCAGAGACCGGAGGAATACTTCCAAACTATAATCTCCATTTGAATGATGATGGCAATGCAAATGTCTATATGCAATTTACCAATTTAGCCACAGGCGGTGCTGCTACGGACGGACTAAGAATAGGGCTGAATCAAACCACCGGCACCACGGAGTTGGGCTCGCTCGATACGGACCGCTGGTTAGATATTCTTGAAGGTAATTCCAGACGCATGAGGTTTCGCGACCTTGATACTTGGACAGGTATTAATGGTATGATGTACGCAGACGCAAACCGCATTATGGTACCTCTGACAAATGCAGACGCCCCTACCATTCCCGGGTCAATGATGCAGTTGGGAACAATAGCGGATGGAGGTATTGCACGGCCCTGGCAGAACATAGGCACTACTTACGGTGGTAACGCGGATGCCATGTATGTGGGACTTATGGAACGTGCCAACCCCACTGGTAGCACTCTGCAAACTGATGCGGTCATTTCGTGGGGTTGCCAGGAAGGCGCAACCTTGAATAATCCCTCAGCAGACAATTTCAGAATCATTTTTCTTGAACCAACAGGCATGGATCCGGACAGTTCCGGGACTGTCCAGGGCATGGAAGTATTTAGAATTGAGCCTTTCGTGGGTAATGTCGGCATTGGAAACTACTCATCCAATAGTTTACAAGGACCAGGCACCGCTAATTATGTGGGCGCAAAACTCGACATTGATGGTGACCTCCGCATTCGTCAGGTGTTGGAAAACGATACGCTAACACGAGTGCTGATGATTGACTCTACCGATCATAACCGAGTGTACTATCAGGAGATAAGCCCCAACGCATTGAACTGCGACTGGACCTTGTTCAATAATGAATTTACTGATGTATGCACTATTGTTGGAGGCACGAACTGTCCTGATGGCGATGTTGGAATTGGCATCGGCAACCCCGATGCAGCAGAGTTGCACATTGTAAAAACACCTACCGATGCACAACCTAACCAGCGAGGAGTGTTTCTGGAAATGGGGTCGCCAGCATCGATTGCCAACCGTGGCTTTGAGGTACGCCTTTCCGGTGCGCCCACCAACTTTGCATTTTATGGAGATGCCGGAACAGGGGCACTATCAAACCTTGGTGGCTATTTTTATGGCCATGAGGGAAACGCTGCCTATGGTCTTGATGCAAGAGGACTAAATGGTAGCCAGTTCACTTTTGGTGTAAGGGCTGCGCCGTTGCCAATCAAGGTCTTGTCTATGGACTTCATACAACGGCTGCAATCGATGCTGGCAACAACTCATGGGCGGCATGGATAAATGGCGAAGGCGCAATCACAACTAACTTCTGGCAGCCTTCTGACACTGATTTGAAGATAGAAATTAACGATATCACAGACGCAACAGATGTTCTATTGAGTCTGTAACCTAAAACTTATGTTTTCAATTCCGATGCTGCACCTCAAGTGAATCTTCCACTTGGAATGCAGTCTGGTTTGCTTTCAACTGATTTGCAACCCATACTACCACACCTTGTGAAAACTACCACTGTGCCGGCCGAAGTAGATGAAGATGGTAATATGATAAGCCCGGAGTTGCAAATGGACATGATCAACTACACTGGTTTATTTCCATACCTGATTGCCGGGTACCAAGAACTTAGCGCAAGAGTTTCTACTCTTGAAGCCCAACCGGCTGCCACCGATCAGGCCAAAATGCTCCAGACCAATCCCGACTACGAGCAAAACGTAAAACTCACCAACACGCCCACACCCATTCTCTATCAAAACACACCCAACCCACACAAGGGCGAATGCACCATCAAGTACTTCGTGCCGCAATTCAATGCAAATTGCGAAGTGCAGTTTTTTGATATGTATGGAAACGCCATTCACACTGAACCTGTAACACAAACGGGCATAGGCCAACTAAACATTGATGTACACAACCTTGCCTCAGGAAGTTATTCCTACGCACTGGTGATTGACGGAGTGGTGGTTGCAACCAGAATCATGATTAAGGAATAGAATTTTTTCCAGCTTTTCCATCCTGATTTGCGCCAAATTAAAAGGGCTGTCGTGAAGTACCGGCAGCCCTTTTTTTTACTGATATTTCCCAACGTTTATTTCCCAACCTGATACCTGCGTTCCACTTCCTTCCAGTTAACCACATTGAAAAATGCAGTGATATAATCAGGCCTGCGGTTCTGGTAATTGAGGTAGTAGGCATGTTCCCACACATCGAGTCCAAGGATGGGTTTGCCACCGCAACCAATGCCTGGCATTAGTGGATTGTCTTGGTTGGCCGATGAACAAATCTCGACCTTGCCGCCATTGTGAACGCACAGCCACGCCCAGCCTGAGCCAAATCTTGTGGTGGCTGCCTTGGCAAATTCTTCCTTGAATTTGTCGAATGAACCATGCGCTGAGTTTATCGCTTCGGCAAGTTCTCCTGATGGTACGCCACCGCCTTTTGGGGACATTATTTCCCAAAACAGGTTGTGATTGTAGAAACCTCCGCCATTATTTCTTATGGCGGGTTTTTCAAAACCTTTTACCAGAATTTCTTCGATGCTCAGGCTTTCGAGTTCTGTTCCAAGAATGGCAGCGTTCAGGTTATTGGTGTAGGCAGCATGGTGCTTGTCGTGATGAATTTCCATGGTGCGGGCATCAATATGCGGCTCCAGCGCATTGGATGCATAGGGTAGTGGGGGTAGTGTAAATGACATTGTGTTTTTTTTATTTGTTGATTTATTATCCCGATAGCTATCAGGTTGAAAGTGTTTGTTTAGTTGTTTGTCTATTGCTTTTTGATCATTGCCTCTTACCCATTTTTTAACGAGGGCGAAGAACGTAGCCATCAAAATTTCCGAACACTTCAAGTGCTTTGGAAAAGTCGTCATCCTTGCTGAGCAAGATTTGTTGTTGTGCTTTGTCTCCGAAAAGATTTCTTGCAATCTGGCTTTTGATTCTCAATTTCAGTTCGGCCTCGAAAGGTATGACGTCCGCGCCTGAGTAAGTAACGCCCCGGTCTTTTGCTGCGGCAAGAAATTTTGAGATAATGGAATCATCTATCAAAAAATTCTTCACCATTTGTTCTTCGGTATAATCACGCTCAAGCCGTGCACGATTTTCGTCCACGTAGTTAAAAGCAAAATCGCGGAGGAGCGAACCTGAACTAAGGCGCAGCAGTTTGGAATCAAAAAACAAAGAATCCAACGGAACAAAAACATCGGGCATTATTCCTCCGCCACCGTATACCGTGCGGCCCCCCGGTGTGGTGAACTTGAGCGAATCAGAAAAACGAATATTAGTATCAGTAAGCAGTTCGCCATTCAACAAACGGTCATGTTCATCAGCGCTGTAGTTAATGGTGTCGCCATAGGGTTTCTGGATGCAGCGTCCCGTGGGTGTGTAGTAGCGCGCCACTGTTAGGCGAATAGCAGATTTATCTTTCAACATCTGCTCGTGCTGCACCAGTCCCTTGCCGAACGATCTGCGGCCCACGGTAATGGAACGATCCCAATCCTGCAGCGCACCTGCCACAATCTCGCTGGCCGATGCGGAGTTCTGGTCAATGATCACCACCACTTCCATATCGCGAAGCAAACCGTTTTTGGTGGATCGTGTTTCGTCCTTTTTCTGGTGAACACCTTCGGTGTAAACAATCAGCTTATCTGGTGTCAGAAATTCTTCTATGATTTTAGTGGCAGGTTCCATGTAGCCACCTCCATTTCCGCGAAGGTCAATCACCAGTTTTTTTGCGCCCTGGTCTTTCAACTGGTGAACCGCTTTCATAAATTCGGGATAAGTGGGTTTTGCAAAACGTTCGAGTTTTACATACCCGGTTTCAGGATTTACAAGGAAGGATGCGGACACACTTTCAATGGGGATACCATCCCGCTCCAGCATAAAATCCAGGAGTTGCGATTCGCCTCTTCGCATCACACTCACTTTCACTTTTGTGCCGCTTGGGCCTTTCAGTTGTTTTGTTACCGACTCGCTGTTGATGGTGGCACCGGTGATGTCCCGGTCGTCCACTTTCACTATACGGTCCCCTGCTTTTATTCCTGCCTTTGCCGATGGGCCGCCTGCAATAGTTCGCACCACAAAAAGTGAATCGCGCTGTATCAAGAATTCAACGCCTATGCCATCGAATGCGCCTTCCAGTGGTTCAGTAAAGGCAGCAAGTTCATCGGCACTGATATAATAACTGTGGGGGTCGAGATCTTGCAGCATGGACGCAATGGCATTATCAATCAATTTTTCTTTTTGCACACTGTCCACGTAGTGGTCTTCAATAAAATTGATGACACTCACCAACTTGCTTGGGTTGGAGCTTGATTTTGATTTGAAACTGAACCATGAATTTCCGCTACCGTTTATTGCACCGCCAATGAGAATGCCGAGCAACAACACCAACGCGAACATCAGTGGCATAAATGCTTTGGCGGAATGGGCTCCTGCTTCCCTTTCGGACTTGTTCTGGTACTTGTCCAGTTTTTCGTTAATCATGTAGTAATTTTTCTCGGATGCAAATCACGGGTAAAGATGGAACGTCAAACGCACAAAAAATTGCAAGGTGCATCAGCCAGTTTGGTTGGGACGGTTTATCATTCAATCCAATGCCCTCTTGAATGGCGAAGGAAGAATTTTATCAGTGCACTTGGGGTTCAACTTTCTTTGCCGCATGATAATTGTCAACTAGAAGTATCAAATCAATCCCGCCTTGCGGGACTTCGTTTCACTCAACATCCAGATAGCAATCGGGAACCAATCAGCAATCCGAACAGGTATGCCCTTCCGCCTCACACTCCGTATGCGCATCTACTTTTCGATGCTGGCCATTGTATTACTCACCTTCCTGGTTACAGGTGGTGTGGCCATATACGATCACCGCGAGCAAACGGATGCTTACAACGGGCAGCGACTTCACCGAAAGGAAGATGCAGTGAAGCAAAGCATGACCTACTTTCTGGAACAACAGGGAGGCTTTATCTCAACCGATTCAGTACCTATTGTATTCACCGATAAAATCTGCGAGCTGGGCGATGTGCACAATCTTGTTATCACTCTTTTCGATTTGCGCGGTGGCTACCTCATTTCATCAGCGGGCATTAAGCTGGACTCTCTTGGTGTGCCCGACAGGATTGACTATACCATCCTTAAACAACTTGCCACCGGAAACCAACGAGCGGTGCTGGATAGAAAATTCGGCAATGAAGAATACACTCAGGCCTACTGGTACTTTGTGGATGCCACAGGCAAGCCCATTGCCATCACCAATGTGCTTTACGATAAAACCGACAACGACCGCAAAGACCTCTGGGCATTTCTTTCCGAACTGGGGGGCAGCTACATTATCCTCTTCATCATTGCCGCTGTAGTGGCCTACCTCTTGTCGCGCTATATCACACGATCATTAAAAGCGATAGGTGAACGAATGAAGCAGGTTCAATTAGGTCGCCACAACCAGCCACTTGAGGGAACCAAGGATGACGAAATAGGCACACTGGTTACTGAATACAACCGCATGTTAGATGCCCTGGAAGAAAGTGCGGCCAAGTTGGCCCGCACTGAGCGTGAAAGTGCCTGGCGCGATATGGCCCAACAGGTGGCACACGAAATAAAGAATCCTCTAACACCCATGAAACTTCGGGTGCAACACCTGGAACGCGCCTGGCAGGATGGTGCACCCGACTTCGACCAGAAGCTCCGGACTTTTACAAAGAGTATGAGCGAGCAAATTGAATCACTCTCGCACATAGCTGGAGAATTTTCCCAATTCGCCAAACTGCCTAAACCGGAACTGGTGAACCTGGACCTGGGCGAACTTGCCAAAACAGTAACCGGCTTATACCAGGACAACGGACAGGCCGAGGTTATTTATCGCAATTATGCGATGAACGCACCCCATGTTCTTGCCGACAAAGACCAGGCGCGCAGAGCCATAGTAAACCTTATCACCAATGCACTGCAGGCACTGCCCGAAGGAAGGGAAGGAAAGATTGATGTCGCATTGCGCGATTGCCGCAAGGGTGTAATGATGCGTATACAGGACAACGGGGAGGGAATTGCCGAGGCAGAAAAGGACAAAATTTTCGTTCCCAATTTCACCACTAAAACCACCGGCCTGGGCCTGGGACTTGCCATGGTGATGAACATAATGAAGCAAAGCCGGGGCGAAGTTTTTTTCCGCTCA
>Ga0163154_10004044_pt1 | contig 19629 bp, 25 predicted proteins | sample OliLakLV19MP9P1_FD_148649 | JGI IMG/M metagenome (GOLD analysis project Ga0163154, IMG submission 148649) | Freshwater microbial mat bacterial communities from Lake Vanda, McMurdo Dry Valleys, Antarctica - Oligotrophic Lake LV.19.MP9.P1 | ecosystem: Environmental > Aquatic > Freshwater > Lake >...
AGCATAGCCAGGGTGGCAAGCAGCCACAAGCGCATCAATGCCAGCAGATGTGAAGCGCCGCTGCAGCTCGTATGCAAACAGCAGGTTAGCGAGCTTGCTCTGGCTGTACGCACGCCATGGCTCATAGGAACGCTGCCCATCCAGGTTATCGAAATCGATCTTCCCAGGCACATGCGCGCCACTGCTAACCGCCACCACCCGTGCACCAGGCGCAGCCAGAATCTGCGGTAGGAGCAGCCCGGTTAATGCGAAATGCCCAAGATGGTTGGTGCCAAACTGCATCTCGAAGCCATCGACCGTGCGAGCATATGGCAGGGCCATCACACCGGCATTATTGATCAGCAATGGGAGCGACTCGAAGCGCTGCCCAAAGTCAGCAGCGAAGCGCCGCACACTACTGAGATCACCGAGATCCAATGCCATAACCTCGGCTTCGGCGCGTGGGTAAGCACGTTGGATGGCCGCCACTGCCGCCTGCCCTTTGGCCAGATTGCGAACTGCCAGGATCACCCGCGCACCCTTGCCAGCCAACGCATATGCCGCCTCGTAGCCAATTCCACTATTCCCACCAGTGATCACTGCCAGCTTGCCATGCTGATCCGCAATGCTTGCGGTCGTCCATTCATGGGTTGTCATGATCATTCTCCTATTAGATTGAATATTCATTCGTATTCCACCAAAAAAATTAGCGTGCTATAGCCTGCCAGCAGGCTGCTGCGATTGCCGCAAGTTGTTCATCGCTGATCACCGCCGCATCGATAGTATGGCGTTGTGCAATGCGTGCTGCGACACCAAGTGTAAGCTCATAGATCACATCGAGCGGCAACTCCTTGAATGGTCGTTCGGTTGGATCACCATCGAACAACTTGGCGATGAATGCGAGCTCACCGTCCGCTGGAAGCTCAGCAGGCATTGCTGCCTGAGAGAATGGCGAGTGCTTATACTGCTCCAGAAAGCGCGCCTTGTGCGGATGGGCGCGATAGAAATGGTAGGCATTCAGCCAGATCCGCTGAAACGCATCCGCCAATCGAAGTTCCTGCGGTCGCCCTACCACCAGCGCACGATTAAAGTCGGCCTCGACTTCGTTGTACAATGCGTGAATGAGTTCATCCTTGCTTGCAAAGTAATGATAGATGATCCCTGCGCTTACACCGGCACGCTGCGCCACCGCCGATATCGGCGCTCCATGAAAGCCATGCTCGGCAATCAGTTCCAACGCAGCCTGCAGAATAGTTTCGCGCTTGTCCTTCGGTGCCATTCGAGTATCGCCATTTCAGAAATAGATTGAACGTTCATTCATATTATGGGATGGAGGTTGCGAGTTGTCAATAGGCATTATTCAACAGGGCAGGGCTTGTACAAAGTCCCAAAGATTGAACAGGTCAGCAGCCTGCACTCACAACTCCTTGCGATAGATTACAAAATAACACGCAGCCCGAAAGCCCATTGATGTATATAACGCCCGTGCGGCCAGATTATTGGGATCAAAGCCGAGGACGGCCCGCCGCATACCGGCGGCTTTCATGCGGCGCAGCCCTTCAGCCATCACTGCTTTGCCAAACCCTTGGCCCTGAAAATCTGGATGCGTGGCGATAGGTTCAAACAATCCTATAGCATTCACCGAATCAAACCAAATCGTGCAGGCCGAGGCACCTCGGCCATCGGGCGAGCGCACAAACAGATCACGTTCGCCAGCATAGGCTTCAGAACCGATGAATTGGACATACTCCGACCAATAGCCATTCCAATCGTCGTTTGGCCTGAATGCGCCATGCGTTACCCGCGCCCGTCGTTGACCATCCTCCAGATTATGCACTCCCTGCACCGTAAAACCTTCCGGCAACGGGATCATCGGCAGATCGTCTAGTGATCGTTCGAATAGCGGTGGAGCTGGATCGCACGGAACCACAACAAACCCACGCGCCCGCATCAGGCGATCCATGATGATGTCGTAATCCAGAACCCAAAATGGTGCAAGCTGTTTCAGCCCAGCCGCACGCGCCCGTGCCTCTGCCCAGGCGATGTATTCATCCATCACGGTTTCGTGTGCTGGTGTGCCATAGAGCGCCGGGCTCACAAACAGATCAAATGTCCCTTCGTGGCGCGAAAACATCGCCCAGGCTTCCAAGGTTGGTGGATCTTCAGTGATGCGTTCCCAGAGCAATAGGTTACGCCGATTGGCCTGCTCATCGGGCGGGTAGTGTGTGTCCCAATCCAGGCAACCGGGATGCATATATGAAGCCGGGATCTTGGCCTGGCAGCCGACCATCAGCAGATGCCGCATGTGGGCAAAATCCGTGGTGTCACGATATGGCCGAGCTTGTATAGTCATTGTTTGTACTCTATTTATGATTGTACACATGATGGCAATCGCACGATTTGAAACCAGAAATCCTTGATCGACTGCACGATCTGGATGAACTGATCAAGATCGACAGGCTTGACGATATAGCAGTTCGCGTGCAGATTATAGGCGCTGAGGATGTCGCGCTCATCCTGGGAGGTTGTCAGGACCACCACCGGAATACGGCGCAGATCGTCGCTATCCTTGATCGCTGCAAGTACCTCACGCCCATTTTTGCGAGGCAGATTCAGATCGAGCAGGATGAGATCTGGTCGTGGCATAGCATGGTAAGAACCCTCACGGCGCAAGAATGCCAGCGCCTCGACACCATCCTTGACACTGTTCATATGATTAGGCACCTTGGCATCGCGCAGGGCTTCCTGGGCCAGGCGCACATCACCCTGGTTGCCCTCGATCATCAGAATCTCAATTGGCTGGCTGGAGACAGAAGTTGTCATTGGTAGTCTCCTTCATATGGCAGAGTAAAGACAAAGCGCGATCCCGGCATGGACACGGGCTCGACCCAGATTTGCCCGCCGTGGCGCTCGATGATCTTCTTGCATACGCGTCGCGCCATCCACGGCATAGGCAATAAACTCGTCGGCATCGGAATCCAGCTTGCCATGATAGCGCCGTGCGAGCAACTGGGTGTAGCTGGCGACCATACGCAGCGGTTCTTGCAAATCGTGCGAGGCAACATACGCGAACTGCTGCAGCTCAGTGTTCGAACAAGTTAGCTCCTCCGTCTGCCGAACCAGCGCTTCCTCGGCACGCTTACGCTCAGTAAGCTCATTTTGCGCCTGCGTAAACAGGCGTACATTGGCAATCGCCAGGGCCGCACGATCGGCAAAATCCTGCACCAGAGTCAGATCATCGGAATTAAAGGCTGGTCGCTCACTTCGGTAGCGTGTCAACACCAACACGCCAATGCTACGCCCTGGAGGTGCAATGGCACAATCATCATGCTGTGCGGCACATATAGTTCAAGTAGTGGTCGGAACGCGAGTGGAATCACGGCCTGGATCTGTTCGCGGGTGAGTACCGGAAGCAGCATGGGTTGCCCGCTGCGAAAGACTTGTGAGACGAGGCTGGCATCAGTGACATATAGCGGCTGTGTAGAGAGTATCTGCCCAATCTCGGCACTGAATGGCTCACTATTATAGAAGGCGGTGAGATCAAGTGATTCCTGGTCATCTGAGAGTAGCCGAACATGGCCTCCATCTTCTCGCGGTGCGGAACAGCGATTGGAGTAGCTCGTACACCGGACACAACTGATCTGCTGATTGCTCTCTGCATCGACGAGCTAAGCAGATTCTGTACAGCCTGGTTGCCCATTGAGCGCTGCAATGCAAGGATGTTGGATGGTTGAGTAAGGGGGATATGAGAGCTGGGAGTGGCACCGAGTTCACCCTCTTTTGACAAAGGGGCGCGTTCCTCGCTAGCCTTGGTGGTCAGCAAGAGCGGTTTCACTCCCATCGACGTCTCTCCTGAAGAACATAACGCGTTGATGTTATCAGAGCCTAGTACCGCATCCATCCTTTTATGAGGGGTAGCCTGGCCGTGTACGGACGCGATATATCGCATCCCTGCGAATCATAATCCATCAGCCTGCTTAATAATCTCGCGCAGTTGGGCAAATTGCCCGACTTCATGAACCAACCCAAGCAGGCAGGAGCCAATCGCATTCATTGGCCCAACGCGCTCGGCAAATCCCGCTGGCAATGTGCGATGGGTATCCAGATGTGGTTGATCTGGCCAGGCGCTGAGATATGCCTGACGAATGCGCCTACTTTCTTCAAGCCGTTGCATGCAGGCAGCCGTCGTCGTGATTGTTGTCCATTCGGTTTCATAACGCAGGCGCGGCTCAAATGGGTAATCGATCCCACGGGCGAGGATCGAACTTATCGCTGCATTCTCCTCGCTGGAGGCCGTGACATGGGCAATCAGGTGTGCGATATTCCAGCCAATTCCACCTTCCGCCTCTGGATCGGATGCAACAAACACAATCTGGGCGTCGCTCAAATCGCGGATCAGGGTCAACATCTCATCAATCTGTGAATCGGTCGTCGCCTTCAGGTCCGCAAACGTTATGTCAGCGGCGAGCTCACCAATCTTGCGCTGGCCACTGAACACCGGGGTATAGTCGATCATCACACAATCCTTCATCGCCAAGCTATATGCACTAGCCAGGCACTATGGTACCGTTTACTACGTGGTTCTCTCTGATAGTACAAACACCTGCTCACATGAATGATACCATACTGTCACCAGGTCTTTCTGCGCCAACATCCCGAAGCAGTTGTGATCGACCAGGCTGCCGTCGGCATATCGACTCGCTCGAATCCCGCCACCTATACCGGCATCATGGATGATCTACGCAAAGCCTTCGCTAATGCCAACCAGGTCAGTGCGTCGCTGTTTAGCTTCAATTCCATCTGAATGGCAAATCGACCACCGATGTGCTGGCTGCATATGTCGGATATCGATATGGGGCCAGAAGGTGGCAGCAAGGGCGGCAAAGTAATGTTTGAGGGCACGCCACCGCAGTTAATTCATGCAACGCATTCACTCACCAGTGCCTATGTGCGCGGTTGATCATGATGCGCTTTCCCCTCTCCCCCAACCCCTCTCCCACTGCGGGGGGAGGGGCTCTGCGCGGCATTGGAATGCGGCATTCCCCCTTCTTCCCAACGTGGGAGAAGGGGGCGAGGGGCATGCGGTGCCAGCGCACCGTTGACATGCACGATTCGTTATATGAAAGGTATTGGCCCTAGCCCCCTCTCCTACGCCGGGGTGAGGGTCAACGGTACCGCCCGATAATTGCCACAGCATTGGCAATTCCATCCTCGGCTCGAATGCGCTGCCCAAGATCAGCGGCGCGCTGCTGCATCACCGTATCGGAGACCGCACAGCGAATCGCTTCCGCCAGCCGCCCCACGGTGAGGCGTTGGCGTGGAATAGGCTGAGGGCCAACCCCCAATCTATAGACGCGCTGGCCCCAAAATGGTTGATCGCCAAAAAATGGCGTGACAATCGATGGGATACCTGCCGCTAGCCCTGCCGCTGTGGTTCCCGCGCCGCCATGATGCACAACAGCAGCCATGTGCGGAAACAACCAACTGTGTGGTACAGAACCAACCATACAGACTGTCTCTGGTAACTGTTCCTTCTTCAAACCGCCCCAGCCAGCAGATAATACTCCACGTTGGCCAGTCTGTGTTAATGCCTGTATCACCAGATTGGCGGTTGCTTCTGGTTTGCTACTCGGCATACTCCCAAAGCCAATATAGATCGGTGGCGGGCCAGATTGTAGGAAATTCAGCAGGTCGATTGGCGCTTGCCACCCTGCTGGCGGTTCCAAGAACCAATACCCAGTGACATGAATGTTCGCACTCCAATCCTGCGGATGCGGCAAGACATGCGGGCTGTAGCCATACAGAATCGGTTGCGCCTGCCGTTGTAGTGCTGCGAACGGCCCCCAGAATGATGCCGGGGCCATCTGGAGGACTTGCGTACGCGCTTTCGTATCCGCCGCACGGAACATGTGCCAGAGCATCTGTTGTGTCACACGATGCGACAAGCGATTGGCCCATGTGGTCAGGGGAGATTGCGGCAAGGGTGCCAGGACACTGGAGAACTCGCGTGTTGGTGTCAGTGGCAATATATGGGCTTGCAGAAACGGGATACCCAGTTTTTCTGAAAGGGCCAGGCCAACAAACAGCCCACCCAACCCACCAACAATCAGATCCGCGCCCTGACATGCCTCCAACCCGCGTACCGCAGCCTGATAGGCCATCTGTTGCGCGCCTTGCCCTGTACTCGCCAAGATTTTAAGCAGATCACCCTGCTCAATCAGCGCCTGCATACCTGCTGCTGCTGTTTCTGCACTACCACCCATATCAACAAATGCTAGGCCATGGTCCGTAATCAGGCGTTGAAAATCCTGCGTAGTCATAATGCTAACAGAATGACCAACTTTGTGGAGGCCCGTTCCGAGCGCAACATAAGGCTGGACATCGCCGCGGCTTCCTGGTGCAATAATTATTATCTTCATGAATAGTTTCTGCTCCTGTCTTGTGGAAACAGTGATCTTGTTGCGCAAGGCTGCCCAACCTAAAACAATACGCCTCTATGCGCCGTGATATCAGCATAACAGGTACATGTGGAGCTGTAAGCCCTCATTGGAGAGGCTGAACGATACCCTCTTTCGATGAGATAGAGTCATCTGTTCAGGTGTAGTGTATGTTCTTGTGCCAACCCTGCCTGTTTGGGATGCTTGCACATATCGAACGAGTGTGCTATTCTATGCAGCGCAATAAGCAACTCATTTGCTGTAATCAATCCGTACTGTGGTGCTCAACACACCCATGCCAACGGTCACATATGCTGCAATCTGGCCGAGATCTGTCTAGCTCCCAGGAAGCGACATGATGAGCGAGCACACCGCCGAACAGTTGCACGAGATGGTAGACGCTGTCTATCGTTCCGAATCGCGGCGCGTTTTTGCGACCCTCATCCGGCTGCTTGGCGATTTCGATCTGGCCGAGGATGCGCTGCACGATGCTTTCGCAGCAGCATTGCAGCAATGGGCACACGAGGGGCTGCCTGCCAATCCCCGCACATGGCTCGTCTCGGTCGGTCGGTTCAAGGCTATCGATACATTACGCCGCCGTGCCCGCTTCGACGCATCGTTGGGAGCGATTGCCGAACAACTCGATGCAAATACGAACGATAGCGGGTGGGATGCACAGCACGTCACAGATGATCAACTCCGCCTGATCTTCACATGTTGCCATCCGGCTCTGCCATTAGAGGCCCGCATCGCGCTGACACTGCGCGAGGTGTGTGGGCTGACAACTGAGGCAATTGCTCGTGCCTTCCTGATTGCTCCATCCACACTCGCCCAGCGTATTGTGCGTGCCAAAGCCAAGATCCGCGATGCTGGCATTCCCTATCAAGTGCCATCACGAGCCGAACTGCCCGACCGATTGGACGCAGTGCTGTATGTCATGTACCTTGTGTTCAACGAAGGGTACTCCGCTTCATCGGGTGCCTCACTCACACGGCCCGATCTCTCGGGTGAGGCGATACGCCTTGTGCGGCTGCTCGTCGAACTCCTACCCGAACCAGAGGTGATCGGGCTGTTGGCATTGATGTTGCTGCACGAATCGCGCCGTGCGGCACGGACATCACCATCTGGCGATCTGATATTGCTGGAGGAGCAGGATCACGCGCTGTGGAACTACGATCAGATCAACGAAGGCATAGCACTGGTCGAGCGAGCATTTGTGTCACGCCAATTCGGCCCGTATGCCATCCAGGCAGCAATCGCAGCGGTACACGCCCAGGCACCCACCTTCGCGGCAACCGATTGGGCACAGATTGTCGGGCTGTATGATGTACTGATGCGAATCGAGCCATCACCAATCGTCGAACTGAACCGTGCGGTAGCAATAGCGATGCGCGATGGCCCTGCTGAAGGGCTGGCGTTGATCGATGTCATCCTGGCGCAGGGCGATCTCGCCGATTACCACCTGGCCCATGCAGCACGAGCAGACATGTGTCGGCGCTTGGGCTATACAGCGGAAGCACGGCTCTCCTACCAACGGGCACTGGCCCTCACCCAACAAGAACCAGAACGGCGCTTTCTTGAGCGACGGCTGGCCGATCTGCTCGGCTAAAACGGTAAAAAAAGACGTTCACATATGGCAATCTCATTGTCGATTTTGGGTGTGACCGAACGACTATCGTCTATAGCGATCCTATTTCATTTGTAAACAAGCGGGGCACTGGGGGCGCAGCCCCCAAGAAAAAACCCTTTCTCCCTTATATTCTTATCCGATAGGATTGCTATATCAGCGCATAGCAGAGGAGCAACCGTGGAACACGCCGATGCAAAAGCGAGCATGACTCCATCCCAACGCATCACCAACTACATTGCGGAACTTGGCGATTGGCGCGGCGACATGCTTACTCGGCTGCGCAAACTCATCCTGGAGACTATTCCCGATATCAACGAGGAATGGAAATGGGACACTGCGGTATGGTCGCATAAAGGCAATGTTCTTGCAATTGGCGCATTCAAGGATCATATCAAGCTCAACTTCTTCAAAGGCGCATCACTGAACGATCCGCTGGGTCTGTTCAATGCTGGCCTTGAGGCAAAAGCAACGCGAGCTATTGATCTGTACAAAGGCGAGGAGATCAACGAGCCAGCCCTACAGGATCTGCTTCGTGCCGCAGTGGCCCACAATATATCTGGCAGCAAAAAGAAGTAACAACTCAGGAGGAAGCATGTCGTTTCAGGCATATCTCGATAGCGTCAAAGCCCAGACGGGCAAAACACCAGATGACTTTCGCCAGCTGTCTGCCGAGAAAGGTCTCGTTAAGAATGGCGAGATCGTCGCATGGCTGAAATCGGAGTTTGCGCTAGGCCACGGCCACGCCAATGCAATTGCCCATGTGATTATGCAGCACGGTAAAGAACCAGTCAGCAACGATGATGCAATTGCTGCACACTTTGCGGGTAACAAGGCCGAATGGCGCAAATCATACGATGCGCTTGTAGCCGAGATTACTACATTCGGAGCCGATAGCGAGGTTGCACCGACAAAGACCTATATCAGCCTGTTGCGTGGCAGCAAGAAATTTGCCATTCTGCAAATAACAGCAGATCGCATGGATATCGGCATCAAACTCAAGGGCGTTGCAGCAACAGAACGGCTAGAAGCTGCCGGTTCGTGGAACGCGATGGTAACACATCGTGTTCGTATCACCGAACCAGGCCAGATCGATAATCAGGTATTTGCATGGCTGAAACAAGCCTATGCTGCTGCATAAGCTGGAGCTATACAGAAATGACGCAGGAAACGCAGCCCGATCCGAACAAAAGCGATTTCCCAGCGAAGTTAGCCAAGCCTGCACAACGGGCGCTGAGTGGAGCAGGCTATCACAAGCTCGAACAGTTGGCCCAGGTCAGCGAGCGCGAAATCGCGCAATTGCACGGAATGGGCCAAAGGCACTGGAGCAACTCCGCCGCGCCCTCAGCGATAAAGGTCTATCGTTCAAGAGTTGAACCGTATCAAATGAACCGAGTGTTCTTCAAACCGTTAAAGCACCATAAGGAGGAACAATGCAGCCCCAGATCGTCACCAAACCGGCATTCACCGTGGTTGGCCTATTGCTCCACACAACCGCGAAGTCACCAGAGATCCCAAAACTATGGGATCAGCTGGTTCCACGAATTGACGAGATCGAGTATGCGATTGAGCCAATGGTAAGCTATGGCCTGATGGATCACTTCGATATGGCAAACAACACATTGGATTACATGGCGGGCAACCCAGTCGAGAAGGTTGTTGAACTTCCAGCGGGTATGAGCCGTTGGGATGTTCCCGCCAGTACCTATGCCGTTTTCGAGACGACACTGCCCACTATTGGGCAAACCTTCGACTATATCTTCAGCACCTGGCTGCCGACATCCGGCTACAAACAAGCCGCCGCCACTTATTTTGAGCGCTATGGCGAGGATTTCAGCCCGGCCAACCCAACGCTAGCGATCTATATCCCAGTTGAGCAATAGCGTTAAAAAGGATAGGAGTTCTATGTCTACAAGTATTCAAACGGAGCATTTCACGAGCGCAATCTCGACACTGCTTGATGAGACGTTCGACAATGTGCATGGCTATTTTCTCGATAAGGGTACATCGATGTTCGAAACACTTGCGACGATTTCTGCTGAAGAGGCCTCGATACCAGTCGGTGGCAAATGCGCCACGCTGGCAGCACAGGTCAAGCATGTCGCATTCTATCTGGATGTGCTAGAGCAGAATGTGCGAACGCAACAATATGAGCGGCAGGATTGGGGCAAGATCTGGCGTGAGACGCAAGAGGTCAATGCCGAAGAATGGGATGCGCTCAAAACACAGTTGCGTGAAAGCTACGACCGCATCAAGCAACTGATCAACGAGGCGACAGAATGGCCAAGTGAGGCGCATATCGGCGGAGCCATCGCCATGATCGTACATACGGCCTATCACCTTGGCGAGATTCGGCAAGCACTGTGTACCCTAAAGCCTTAAACTCATCGACCAATGAAACCCGTAGAGACACAAGATTTTGCGTCTCTACGGCCCAACAACCTCAAGGAGGAGTAAACAATGAGTGGAGTACGAGTTCTGGTTGGCACGCGCAAGGGCGCATTCGCGCTGACATCGGACGACAAGCGCGAGGAATGGGATATTAGCGGGCCACATTTTGCAGGCTGGGAGGTCTTTCATCTCAAGGGTTCGCCAGTCGACCAAAATCGGATCTATGCATCACAATCCGGTGGATGGTTTGGCCAACTCATCCAGCGCTCCGACGATGGCGGCAAGACATGGGAGCCGGTTGGGAATGAGTTCACCTATGATGGCATTCCCGGCACGCATCAATGGTATGATGGCACGCAGCATCCCTGGAAGTTCGCACGGGTCTGGCATCTCGAACCATCACTGACCGATGTGGATACCATCTATGCTGGCGTAGAAGATGCCGCTATGTTCCGCAGTACCGATGGTGGAAAGTCGTGGCAGGAGCTTTCTGGGCTGCGCTGCCATCCATCTGGCGCTTCCTGGCAGCCAGGAGCCGGCGGAATGTGCCTGCATACCATCGTCATCGATCCAACCAATCCCAAGCGCATCTATATCGCCATCTCGGCTGCTGGTGCCTTCCGCACCGATGATGGCGGCGAGACATGGCAGCCAATCAATCAGGGGCTAAAGTCAGATTTCATGCCCAACCCAGAGGCCGAAGTTGGCCATTGTGTCCATAATCTAGCCATTCATGGATCGCGCCCGGATGTTGTGTTCATGCAGAAGCACTGGGATGTGATGCGTAGCGATAATGCCGGTGATATGTGGCACGAGGTCAGTGGGAATCTGCCATCCGACTTCGGGTTCCCAATTGCCGTTCACGCACACGAACCAGATACGATCTATGTCGTTCCGATCAAGAGCGACTCCGAGCATTTCCCGCCAGATGGGAAGCTGCGTGTGTATCGCAGCCGGACGGGCGGAAACGAGTGGGAAGCACTTACCGATGGCCTGCCACAGAATGATTGCTATGTGAATGTGTTACGCGATGCCATGGCGGTTGACTCACTCGATTCGTGTGGTATCTATTTTGGCACCACTGGCGGGCAGGTGTATGCATCGGCGAATGGTGGCGACTCCTGGTCCGCGATTGTCCGTGATCTTCCGGCAGTCCTTTCGGTAGAAGTCCAGACACTACGATGATCCGAGTCGAACTCCCAGCCCATCTACGAACACTGGCACGTGTTGGCCGGGAAGTAGCGCTTCAGGTCGAGGGGCCGGTGACGCAGCGCTCCATCCTCGATGCACTCGAGACCCAATACCCGATGCTACGTGGGACGATCCGTGATCATGTGACACAGCAGCGGCGGCCATTCGTGCGCTTCTTTGCCTGCGAGGAAGATCTCTCGCACGAGCCAGCGAATGCCCCATTGCCAGATGCTGTCGCACATGGTACAGAACCATTTCTGATCGTCGGAGCCATCGCTGGCGGCTAATCTATGGAACCATAAGGGTAGAGACGGCCCGCTGGGGCGTTTGATCGGAACATAGGCGACCCCGTCCATTAAGGAGGCACAAATGCGCTACATGTTGCTCATCTATGGAGCAGAGAATAGCCTGGATGCGACTGAACGTGACGAATGTTACCAAGAATCGGCGCAGCTTGCGCACCAACTTGATGCGGCCGGAAAGTTTCTAGCAACTGCCCCACTGCATCCAACATCCAAAGCAACCAGTGTACGGGTACGCCAGGGTAAGCGATTGGTGACAGATGGGCCGTTCGCGGAGACGCATGAACAATTGGGCGGCTACTTCTTGATTGATGCTCACGATCTCGATGAAGCAATCGCCATCGCCGAGCGGATTCCCGGAGCGCGCCGAGGCACCGTCGAAATCAGGCCAGTCGTTGAGCTGTCAGGCCTCCCTATGCACGAGCCGCAACGCGCCGAGAGCGTCTAGATCGCTGTGTATCTCTATTTCCCCTTGTAAAGCTACAATAGCTCAATGGAATTCAATCAGATGCGCGGATGGGAAGATTCCATCCGCGCATCATTTGCTGTTATACGGCACAATTGATCATCGCCTTGTCGATTCCAGGCTCAGCCGAACGACTATCACATGTCACCGTCCTGGAATCACGGTTCGGAGAATGCGATGAAGTACCTGTGCCTGATGTATGTTGAGGAAGCGAAGCTAGAGGCTCTGCCCGAGCATGAATACAACCGGATTATTGGCGAGTTCCTTAGCTACCACGAGGAGTTGCGCAAGAGCGGCCACTATATTGCCTCATCGATCCTGCAACCCATTCAGATGGCCACGACGATCCGGGTGCGCAACGGCAAGATCAGCATCAGCGATGGCCCATTTACTGACACAAAGGAACAATTGAGCGGATTCTATCTGATCGAGGCCAGAGACCTAAACGACGCCATCCGCGTGGCATCAATCATGCTACCAACACGCCTGGGCTGTATCGAGATCCGCCCGATCCACGAGCGCAATCTCCCGTGATTCCATTCAATCAGTAGGAACATGGCACCCATTGTAGGGCCAGCCATTACAATCAAAGGAGTACTCCCATGGGAAAGATCATCCTTTCAGTGTACATATCGCTCGATGGCGTAGTCGAGAATCCAGCCTGGACAGGGCCATACTGGAATGACGAGATCGCCAAATTCAAGCTCGATGAACTGTTCTCCAGCGATGCGCTGCTGCTTGGCCGCGTGACCTACCAGGGCTTTGCGCAGGCATGGCCATCGATGACTGATCAGCAGGGCTTCGCCGACCGAATGAACACGATGCCGAAGTTCGTTGCCTCGCAGACGCTAGAAACGGCTGAGTGGAACGCCAGCCTGATCAAAGAGAACATTGCAGCAGAGGTCTCGGCATTGAAGCAGCAATTCAGCCAGAATCTCTTAATCTATGGCAGCGCAAATTTCGTCCAAACGCTCATGCAGAACAATCTAATCGATGAGTATCGGCTGCTGGTGCATCCAGTTGTGCTCGGCACTGGGCAGCGTTTGTTCGGCGAGGGCAGCACCGCAACACTCAAACTTACCGCCACAACTACATTTAGCTCTGGCGTTGTGGCGCTGACCTACCACCCAGCGCAGTAACAGTCGATGCTCTGATGATTAATCACGAATTTGTGAAGGAGAGTCTCATGCAAACGACAGTACAAGCTATTCCAAGCTCAAAACCAGTACTATGGGCAGGGCGGATCGTTAGTGCTCTCGCAATCCTATTCCTGATCTTCGACAGCGTCATTAAAGTGCTGAAACTAGCACCTGCCGTGGAATCGACGGTACAGCTTGGCTACCCTGAAAGTCTGGTCATGACACTCGGCGTCCTCGAACTCATCTGCCTTGTGCTGTATATCATTCCACGGACATCCATCCTTGGCGCAATCTTACTCACCGGCTATCTAGGTGGTGCAATTGCGACGCATGTACGCAATGGTTCGCCGCTGTTCTCAATCATCTTTCCCGTGATCATCGGGGCGCTCGTCTGGGGTGGGCTGTTCCTACGTGAGCAGCGTCTGCAGAAACTCATTCCGCTACGCAGCTAGCTAATCGTGTAACTGGAGAGAATGATGACACAGGAGTCTCATATGACAACTATACCTACACAAACTGGCTATGCACCAGTCAATGGCCTCAGCATGTACTACGAGATCCAGGGCAGCGGCCAGCCATTGGTGCTGCTGCACGGCGGTTTCGGCTTGACTGGTATGTTCAGCGCGATTCTGCCGCTGCTGGCCGAGAACCGCCAGGTGATCGCCGTCGATCTGCAAGCACACGGGCGCACCGCCGATATTGATCGCCCACTCCGTCTTGAGTTGATGGGTGACGACATTGCTGCGCTGATCACGCACCTTGGGTTCAAACAGGCCGACGTGATGGGCTACTCGATGGGTGGCGGCACCGCTCTACGAACCGCCATCCAGCATCCGGAGCTTATTCGAAAGCTGGTGGTCGTTTCGATGCCCTTTAAGCGCAATGGCTGGTATCCAGAGATGGTCACCAGTATGGCACAGATGGGCGCTACATTTGCCGACTTTATAAAAGATACGCCCATGTACCAAAACTATGTCAGCGTCGCGCCCCATCCACAACAGTTTCCAGTGCTGTGCGAGAAGATGGGCGCTATGTTGCGCCAGGACTACGATTGGTCTGCTGAGGTAGCGGCGCTGAAGATGCCGACCCTGATCGTGTGTGGTGACGCCGATGGCATGCCGCCCGCACACGCTGCCCAATTCTTTGAACTGCTTGGTGGCGGGCAGCGCGATGGTAGCTGGGATGGCTCCGGGATGTCCACATCACAACTAGCGATTCTGCCTGGCATAACCCACTACAATATCGTTGACACGCCTGCGCTGGCAGCTGCTGTTACGCCATTTCTGGATGCACCCACGGCTGCGTGAAAAGGCTACATCTTGAGTAGCTGGAACCGTGTGCTCGACCGAGGATTCGATCATAGCAAACGTTGTCGTGATTGGCGACAGCGAAACGCTGAGTGTGAATTAACCAGCAGTATCTTTCAAGTGTAGGCTTCTCAAGCCCGATTTTCCCCCTCTCCCCGTGTGGGAGAGGGGCAGGGGTGAGGGAATCTACGTTAACTCCGCTCAAGAAGCACAATCGGAATCTGGCGATCTGTCTTCTTCTGATAATCGTTATAGGCAGGCCAGATCGCTGCCATCGTTGGCCACAGCGCCGTATGCTCTTCCGGGGTCGCGGTGCGTGCCTTGGCATAGAACTTGTCTGCCAGAACCTGCACCTTCACCTCTGGATGGTCAAGCAGGTTCAGATACCATTCTGGATGCACATTGGCCCCACCCTTGGAGGCCACAATACTATAGCGATCCCCATCATGGCCATAGATTAGCGCCAGGCGGCGCGGCGTGCCTGAACGACGGCCAATTGTTGTCAGAATCAAGGTCGGGACGCCACGCCACATGTGCCCGTCTTGTCCATCCGTTGCAACATAGCGACGAACATGCTCAGCGACCCAGCCCGTTGCGCTATCAACTGGTTCTTGTTCAAGAGTCATAGCAAATCCCTTCTCATATGCATTCTTCAGTATATAATAAGTACACAGAACATTGCACAGGCCATAATCGGTCCCTGCGCCCATCGCTGAAGACATGGTGCTTGCGCTCTTAGCATGATCTCATTTTCAGCGTAGCAAATAGTGTTATTGTTACTAATCATGACTCGTCTACTCTTGCTCTCTGGTCACTCCTCCCGCACTCCTCACTGCTCTTTCACCAGAAGCAGGGCACGGGAATTCGTGAGATCAATAGTTCTGACTTCTAATATCTGCAACTGCTGAGTACACACAAGCATGAGCGAATCACCTGCATCAAAAACACAACGATGGCGTCAACGCTGGCAACGTTTGCGTGCCGCAGCGCGAAGTGCCGTTCCATTTATTGCTGGCGTGCTTGCGGCATTCATTGCACTGCTGGCCTATTCGGCGCTGATGCCGGCTGCGCCACCCCTGACAACCAACGATGTCAATACAACAGTCGCAACCGCTCTGGCCGCTGCAACAACGCCGCCAGCCTTTTCTGCACAGGTCTATCAGGCCATCCAACCCTCATTCGTTCTGATCGAGACCCAAAAAACCAGCGCGAATGGGAAATCTGAAGAAGCCTTAGGCAGCGGGGTTGTTGTCAATGATCGCGGCGATATCCTGACAAGCCTGCATGTTGTTGCCAATGCCACCGATATTCAGGTGACATTTGCGGATGGCACCAAATCGAATGCGGATATCATCGCCAGCCAACCAGAACACGATATTGCTGTCCTCAGCGCACGGCAGCTACCCGCACAGCTTGTGCCAGCAACGCTTGGCAACCCAAGAGCCATGCGCATTGGTGATGAAGCATTCGTGGTTGGGAACCCGCTTGGCCTGTATGGCTCGATGAGCGTTGGTGTTATTTCTGGCCTGAACCGTTCCTTCCAGCCATCAAATGGCACACAACAATTGGAAGGCTTGATCCAGATTGATGCAGCGGTGAATCCAGGGAATTCAGGCGGCCCATTGCTGAACCGTAATGGCGAAGTGATTGGTATTGTTACCGGGCTCGCAAATCCAATTGGGCAGGATGCCTTTATTGGTATCGGTTTTGCGGTGCCAATCAATGTTGCTGGCTCGGCAGCTGGATTACCGCCATATTAGGCAAGGAGCATATCGATGGATCGACAGCGGAGTCACGATCATGAGCCGATGGAACGTGTGTTATATGAAGTCAAGAAGGTTATTGTTGGGCAGGATAATCTCCTAGAACGCTTGGTTGTGGCACTACTTGCGCGTGGGCATATTCTGGTTGAAGGCGTACCGGGCCTGGCCAAAACTATGACGATCAAGGTGCTGGCGCAATCGATCGGCGGCACATTCAAGCGCATTCAATTCACACCAGATCTTGTGCCAGCTGATTTGACGGGCACACGGATCTATAATCAGAAGACAGGCGAGTTCAATACTGCCCTTGGGCCAGTCTTCACTAATCTGTTGCTTGCCGATGAGATCAATCGAGCACCTGCCAAGGTGCAGAGTGCTCTACTTGAGGTGATGCAAGAACGCCAGGTCACAATCGGTGGCGAAACATTTCGGGTGCCCAACCCATTCCTGGTGCTGGCAACCCAGAACCCGATTGAATCGGAGGGAACCTACCCACTGCCCGAGGCTCAGGTTGATCGCTTCATGCTCAAGGTGCTGGTCGGGTATCCAACCACAACCGAGGAATTTGTGATTGTCGAACGTATGACCGGCATTATTCAGACGATCCAAATGGTACTCACCACCGATCAACTCCTCAGCTTGCAGCAAGAATCTGATCGTGTGTATGTCGATCCTGCGCTGATCGAATATGCGGTTCAGCTCGTCACCGCCACGCGCAAGCCAAAAGAGTTCGGCCTGAAAGAACTCGATCATTATGTCACATTTGGAGCCAGCCCACGTGCGTCGATCAATCTGATCCTGGCCGGGCGAGCGCTCGCGTTTGTGCGTGGCCGCGCCTATGTCCTGCCGCAGGATGTGCTCGATATTGCATTGGATGTGTTGCGCCACCGTCTTGTGCTTTCCTACGAGGCACTCTCCGATAATGTGAGCAGCGACGAGCTGCTGCAGAAAATCATCACTCGTATTCCACTGCCAAAGGTGCCATTACATGAGCCAACCAACAGCCGCCGCAACACCTGAGCGCATTCTTCAGCGGCTCGACTGGCATGTCATTCGTCGGCTCGATGGCCTATTGCAGGGTGATTATCGTAGCCTATTCTATGGCTATGGGTTGGATTTTGCCGATCTACGCGAATATCAGCCAGATGATGATATTCGCTATATCGATTGGAATGTTACTGCGCGGATGGACACACCCTATGTTCGGCAGTATGTCGAAGATCGTGAGATCAACGCCTGGTTTCTGCTCGATCTCAGCCCATCAATGGATTTTGGCACACTGCACAACCCAAAGCGCAGCGTACTGATCGATCTCGTCACAACACTAGCGCGGCTACTCACACGCCATGGCAATCGGGTTGGCGCGATCTTCTATGGCAACAAGGTCGAGCGTATGATTCCCGCAAAGGGCGGGCGGATGCAGGTTCTGCGCCTTGTCAATGATCTGCTCAAACAGCCAGCCTTTCCACAATCAGCATTCACCAATCTAGCCCCGCTGCTGAATGCCGGGTTGAGCTCAATCAAGCAGCGCTCATTGATCTTCATTATCTCGGATTTTATTAGCGCACCCGGATGGGACCGGCCATTGAACCTGTTGAGCCAGCGCCACGAAGTGCTTGCGGTTCGTTTATTGGATCCACGCGAAATCGAACTGCCTGATCTCGGCCCGATTGTGCTGGAAGACGCAGAAACCGGCGAGCAATTGTATGTCGATACCCACGATAAACAATTTCGCCAGCGGTTCAAAGAGGCGGCGCTGCAGCGTGAAGCAACACTCAATGCTGGCTTCAAACGCGCTCAGGTCGATGCACTCACGCTTTCCACCGAAGAAGATTTAGTTCGTGCAATCGTACGTTTTGCAGCACTACGAAGGCAACGGCGTAGATAGGTATATATGTCATTTATCTGGCCAACCTTGCTGATCTTGCTCATCGCAATACCACTGGGCATCGTCCTGTACATCCGGCTCATGCAGCGGCGGCGGCGAATCGTGGCCAACTTCGGCAGCCTTGGCTTTGTTCAGGCAGCGGCAGGGCAGATGCTTGGGCTGCGCCGCCATATTCCACCGCTGCTGTTCCTGATCGGCATCACCATCCTGCTGATCGCACTCGCACGGCCAGAAACCGTCGTCAGTTTGCCACGGCAAGAGGGCACCATCCTACTGACTTTCGATGTCTCTGGGAGTATGGCAGCCGAAGATGTCCCGCCATCACGGCTGGAAGCAGCAAAAGCCGCCGCACGCGATTTCATCGAGCGCCAGCCGCGCAACATCCAGATTGGGGTGGTCGCATTCAGCGATAGTGGCTTTGCCGTGCAAGCACCAACCAACGACAAAGATGCCATCCTGGCTGCGATCAACCGGCTTGCTCCACAGCGTGGCACATCGATCGGGCAAGCGGTACTGGCATCGCTCAAGGTGATCAGCGCAGACACAAGCCAAGTTCCACGGCTGTATAGTAATTTGACACCAACGCCACTGCCATCGCCAACGCCTGTACCGCAAGGGACATATACATCTTCTGTGATTGTGCTACTCAGTGATGGCGAAAATAACGAGACCCCAGATCCACTCAGCGCGGCGCAGGCTGCCATCGAGCGTGGCGTACGCATCTATACCGTTGGTATTGGTAGCGCAGCAGGAACGAGCCTGCGCGTCAATGGGTTCACTGTGCATACACAACTCGATGAGGCAATGCTACAACAGATTGCAGAAACTACCTCGGGTGCCTATTACAGCCCAACCAACCAGCAGAATCTGCATACAATCTATGATGATATGAACGCGCAGTTGGTTGTCAAACCCGAAAAGATGGAAGTCACCGCCCTGTTCGCAGGAGCTGGTGTGCTAATCTTACTCATTGGCGGTATCTGTTCGCTACTATGGTTCAGTCGCTTGCCCTAATCACAAGGCAGGGGCGATCATCGGAGGTCGTCAATGGATCTACTCTGGCCAGGGTTTCTCGGATTGTTGGTTCTCGTGCCACTGATTATCGCGGCCTATGTTTGGATGCTGCGCCGCCGCCGCCG
>Ga0163154_10004046_pt1 | contig 19625 bp, 16 predicted proteins | sample OliLakLV19MP9P1_FD_148649 | JGI IMG/M metagenome (GOLD analysis project Ga0163154, IMG submission 148649) | Freshwater microbial mat bacterial communities from Lake Vanda, McMurdo Dry Valleys, Antarctica - Oligotrophic Lake LV.19.MP9.P1 | ecosystem: Environmental > Aquatic > Freshwater > Lake >...
CCCCTCTCCTGATACCCGAACAAGTTCGGAGGAGAGGGGAGTCAATTCGAGTTGGTGCGTCTGAAAGACGCTTGTTTTTTCCAGACGGGGGTTGTAAACCTCCGGTGCGAGAGATGAGTTACTATGAGGCGTTTTCCACCGAGATCGATTCGGTCATTTCAGAAGTCCGCTCAATGACGTTCGAGCAATTGAAGCGGAAACTGCCGCAATTAGAACGGCATTTTCTTTAGTATCCGGCGGCGTGACCATCACAGCGCGGGTCGGAGCCGCCGAGAAGGGCGCGGGTTTCGGGGTGGACGCCGATCAGTTGATACGAACTGGCGTGTCCCCACTCCGGCAGTTTTTCGACACGATGCCCGCGCCGCCCCAACTCTGCCAAAACTTCCTCCGAGATTCGTGATTCGATTGCCAATGTTCCACCCTGCGGTTCGTCCGGTGCGCCGACTGCACTCCCATGCTGCCAGCGTACCGCTTCGATAGCCTCTTGAACATTCATCCCGAAATCCACCAGATTGCAAATCACCTGCAAGTTGCTCTGAACCTGCACATCGCCGCCGGGTGTGCCGCCAACCCATGCCAAATTTTCGCCGTGTGTCAGCAAGTAGGCGTTGAGGGTGTGAGCAGTCCGCTTACCGGGCGCAAGAACATTGGGGCTGTTCGGGTCGAGGGAAAAACCGGTCATGCGATTGTTGAACAGAATGCCCGTTCCCTCCGCGACCTCGCCGCAGCCAAAGCCCCAGAACACGCTCTGAATGAAACTCACGGCGTTGCCCTGCTTGTCCGCGACGCAGAAATAAGTGGTATCGTGTTCAACGCTTCCCGCTTCGACGTGCGCGGCGGCGGTTTCCATTGAGATTTGGGCGCGACGTTTGGCAGCATACTCTTTCGAGAGCAGTGTCTCCATCGGCATCTTGATATACGCCGGATCGCCGAGATACGCCGCTCTGTCCGCAAAGGCGAGTTTTTTTGCTTCGGTTTGCAGGTGAATCAAGTCGGCAGAGTTGTGTCCCAATGCCGCCACATCATCGCCTTCGATGAGATTCAGCATTTGGAGCAGAATATGTCCTTGCGAGACGGGCGGCTGACCATGCACGGTATAGCCGCGATAGTCGGTACGAATCGGCTCCGTGATCTCGGTGGTATGCGCGGCGAAGTCGGCTTCGGTCAGCAAGGCTCCGTGTATTCGGGTGTATGCGGCGATACGTGCGGCAATCTCGCCTTCATAAAACGCCTCGCGTCCGCCGTTGGCGATCTGCTCCAAAGTCCACGCTAAATCAGGCTGACGAATGGTGCAGCCCGGCGTCGGCGGTTCAGTGCGTCCGGTCAGGGTCGGCAAAGTCATAGGAAATTTGCTCAGAACAGGCGTCTGCAGCCCGAAATTACGGCAATACCGATACCCCGCCGGAAACCCATTGCGGGCATAATCGAGGGCAGGGGCAAGCAGTTCGGAGATTGGCAGGGTTCCCCAACGCTGGTGCAGAGCGAACCACGCGCTCACCAAGCCCGGAACCGATGCTGCCGACAGACCGCGCAAGGGAATGCCGCCCGCGAAATGTTCGGGTGTTGCAGACTGCGGCGCGGCTCCCGACGCATTCAGCGCGACAGTTTGCCGAGTCGCTGCGTCATACACGATCAGAAACGCATCGCCGCCCAGATGACTGGCATACGGTTCCGTAACGCACAATACTGCCGAAGTCGCAATCGCTGCATCGGCAAAACTTCCGCCCCGTTGCAACGCGCTCAATCCTGCCGAAACTGCGAGCGGCTGTGACGCCGCCACCATGCCGTTTTGTGCCACTACTACGCCCCGATGCTGATTCATGTTGTTCTGTCTCCTTGTTTGAGAGTAACTATTCAGCCTTCGAGAAGGCATGAAACTCTGTGTTCTTTCCAAACGTCTTTCCCATTATGCTGACACGCGACGATTTCCAGACAATAGACCTCTTGCGCCAGTCGGGTATAAGAACGTACCCGACTCAAAAACAGGCGTCCTACGGACGAAATTCCCTCTCCCTATCGAGTGCGAAGCACGGCACGGCGGAACGAGACCTGCACGCAGACATTTATTGTTGCTGTCCAAATCTCGTTGCTGGCTTTGACCGGAGGTTTTCAACCCCCGTCTGGAAAAAACAAGCGTCTTTCAGACGCACCAACTCGAATTGACTCCCCTCTCCTCCGAACTTGTTCGGGTATCAGGAGAGGGGTTGGGGGTGAGGTAAAGACGCTTGTACTTTGGGGTTCCGGGTACTTTCAGTACCCGCTGCGAGAGGTGAGTTACCAACAAAGAATCATAGGGCATAAAAAGAAGCACAGAGAAACTTATTAAGAATCTCTGTGCTTTGGGTACAGTGTCCTAAAACCTATAACCTAATCTCTGCATTGTCTGTCCCCTGTCTCCTATGTCAGCGTTGGCGGCGCGTACCGCCATTGTCCAAATGCTGCTCTTTCGCCTTCAGCTCTGCAATTTTGGATTGCATTGCCGAACTGACTTTCTTTTGATCGGGATCGCGTTTGGCTTGCGCTTCCGCCGTATTGAAGTCACGGAGCGTTTTATCATCTGCCATTTTAGGACGAAGCCATGAAAAATAGCCGATGCCAAGCACAATCACAACAAGGGCGATGATGGGGAAAATCGGATTGATCTCCATTTCGCGCATCTTCTCTATGAGTGATTTATTGCCGGATTTTCCTTGAGCCATCTCGATTCTCCTCTACTCTCACTGCAAATCTCTGCTAAGAGAACTGCCTTCCTTGCTTGCACGCCCAAACAGTTGGAAGGCAGTTCGATGACGAGGAAACTGCTTTATTCGACGCCTTGCGGAACCTGCTCCAGACTCCACATTTCGCCCTTGATTTGAGAGGGACGCATCCATTTGGAGTGTCCATCGAGCCAGCCGATATTCAAGCCTTGAGAGAAACGATGCGGCTCTGTGATGATGACACTGTTATCGGCGCGTCCGCCGCCCGTGATGAACAGCTGCCCGATGGTAGAACTGCCATCAATTTCGAGTGATTTCGCGGCGGAAGCACCATCGGCACTGCTTGCCGCTAAAGCCTCCAGATTTGCCCAAGTGTTCAGACCCGCTTGATAAATGCTGGAGTTGGAATTGTAGAACCAAATGGTCGTTGCCGGGGCAACAGATGCCGCAAGAGCCACAGCCGCTTGGTTTGGCAACGGAACTCCTACTCCGCTGCGACAGACTCCGTCGTTCCAGTTGGCAGGAGGAGTGCCACCGCCAGTGTTGCCTGCTGCATTGTAACCGGCAGCATATTCATCGTTGGATGAGTTGACGTTGATGCCATACCCGAAGAACGGCGAATCCGAGCGGTTCGGGCTAGTGAACATCTGCATATTTTTAGTGTAAGGGTGGACTAATTCAGGCCATGTTCGCCAGTTACGGCTCCAGAGATTGGGCGGATTGGTGGTTGCCGGACCTCCGCAGGTGCGTAATGCAGGACTAAGCAGAGTTTCGTCATAATCCTGAATGTACATCAGAGCCGACATCGTCATCTGCTTCATATTGGAGAGATCGCTGGTCTGTCGGGCTTTGCCGCGTGCCTGTGCAAAAACAGGAAAGAGGATAGCCGCGAGTATCGCGATAATGGCGATAACCACGAGGAGTTCGATAAGAGTGAAGCCTTGCTTCTTGGTAAGGTGGCGCATCGGTTTGGTTCCTTTCCTGTCAAAGAGGAAGGTGTTGCTCGTCTGCTTTCGCTCATGGGAGGCAGATCGAGAATATTGCTGAACCTGATGGTGGTGAAATGTCCAAACAAAGGAAGGGCGTGTCCCCTTGTCGCGCATTGCGCTTAGAACATAAGGCATCTTACCAAATTCTGATGGAATTGTCAACAAAAAGATTCACTTTTGTCACGTTCTCCGTTTGCCAAGAGAAAAAATTGTCGGCAAACGGAGAAATTTCAGAGCAAAACTCAAATTGAGAGGGGTTTGGTGCTGTCGCCGAAGCGTTCAACGGGGTGTCCCAACTTGTCGAGGATGGCGGTATAAAGGTTGCAAAGCGGCGTTTTTTCGGGCGAAATAAGATGGCGTCCGGTGCGGAGTGTGCCGCCACCTTTGCCCGCCAAAATCACTGGCAAATTATACGGGCTATGGGCGTTGCCGTCTTTCATACCTCCGGCGAACAGAATCATGCTGTTATCGAGCAGATTACTATTGCCTTCCGGCAGCGATTTGAGGCGTTCGAGGAGATAGGCATATTGGGCGACGTGCCACTGATTGATCTTTTGGTACTGCTCCAGTTTGTCCTTGTGGTTTTCGTGGTGCGAAATTTCGTGATGTCCGCCGCGAACGCCGGGCAGAAACGAAAAATTGCGTCCCGTCACTTCGTTGCCGAACATAAAGGTCGAAACCCGTGTCGAGTCCGTCCAGAATGCCAGCGCAATGATCTCCATCATGATGCGGACTTGCTCGGTATGGTCTATAGAGCGTTCTTGGGAGAGTTTGGCGGGGTCTTGATAATAATCCTTGATTCGCCCGCCTAACTTTTCGATTTCGGCACGCACACGCGGCGAATCGAGATACTGCTCTTTGCGCTTGGTGGCATCGAAGGCGATTCGCTTTTCGACGGAACGGACAGCGTCATAATATTCGTTGAGTTTGTGTTTGTCCGCCGCGCCGAGCCGCTTTTCGAGGCGTTTGGCATCAGCCATGACCGCATCGAGAATACTGCGGTCAGCGGGATTCAAGCCACTGCCCTGTTTCGCGTTGGAGCGGAACAGGCGGTCAAAGGCGAGCTGCGGATTGACTTCGCGGGTAACGGGCGTGGTAGGCGTACTCCATGAAATATGCGACCCATAAAGGCTGGTATACCCGACATTGGTATCAACATAAGTCGTTGGCTGTTCGATGCTAAGTTCGAGCGAGGGCAGGGGGGTATTGTGTCCGACCTGCTGCGCGATGTATTGATCGAGCGAAATGCCGCCACAGCGCAGATTACTTCCTGTGGTTTTGGTAATGGCGGTTCCGACGAGAAGCGGCGCGACTTTAGCATAATGTCCGTCTCCTTCGATGCTGTTTTTGTTCATCAATTCGGTTAGAACCAGCACATCGGATTTGACCTTTTCGAGCGGGGAGAGCGTTGGCGACAGCGTGAAGTCTGCGCCGCCGGTTCCCTGCGGTGTCCAAGCCGCTGGATTGACGCCATTAGGCATATAAAGCATGGCAAAGCGCACAGGCGACTTGGCGGAATCAGCCGCTGCGGCGAGCGGTTGCATCGCCTCCAAAAGCGGCAGTGCCATTGTGACGCCCATCCCTTTGAGCAATGTGCGGCGTGAGAGTTTGGCGGTTTCGGACATGGTTTTTTCCTTGTAACTCACCTCTCGCAGCGGGTACTGAAAGTACCCGGCAAGAAAGTACAAGCGTCTTTCAGACGCGGATACATTCTCATCGCGAGACAGTGTGCGTCTGAAAGACGCTTGTTTTTTCCAGACGGGGGTTTTCAAACCCCCGCTGCGAGAGGTGAGATAGTAAAAATAGAAGAGTGGCTTTCCACTAAGCGCATGAATCTTCCGCATCATTCATTCTCTGCCTACAAGGGTAGCATATAGATATTGCTGTCCATGCTTTTGAAATAGGAATTTTTGCCATACAAGGAGAAAAATGCTGCGATCGCTGTTGTTGGAGCGATGCGGCAATATCGGCGGCTTCATGTCATGTAAGGCTTGTTGTGGGATTGGACTGCTCCTATTCCCGCTCTCCTCAAAAGTGAAATTGCGGATCGCTTTCTCACAAAACGCACCGTCATCGGTTTTGTGATAGAGGGATGTGTCCCATTTGTTCTGTGACCTGAGTATAATAGACCTCTTGCAAGAGTACAGCGGAATAAATTCTTCAGACGGAGGGCGTTCCGCCGTGCCGTGCTTCGCACTCGAAGGGCAGGGGAATTTCGTCCGTAGGACGCCTGTTTTTCAGTCGGGTACGTTCTTGTACTCGACCCTTGCAAGAGGTCTAATGCACAGAAGAATCGAACCGTTGAAGAAATAGGGAGAGAATATGAAAAAGAGAATGATGCGTTGGATTGTGGGAATAGGAGTGAGCCTTGTGATGACTATGGAAGCGCACGCACAGACGCCCGATTTTGTGGTGTGGGAGAAGGGACAGACGCCGTCGAGTTTCGCCGCGATGGTGGACGCGCTGACAGAATCGGATGTCGTTTTCCTCGGCGAAAATCACGACCATAAAGGCGGGCATGACCTGCAAAAAGCGATTGTGCAAACACTGCTTGGGCGCAATCTTCCCGTGGCGTTGGGAATGGAGATGTTCGAGCGGGACGTTCAGGGCGTTCTCGACGAATACCTTGCCGGACAGATCACAGAGGCGAATTTTCTGCAAGCGGCGCGTCCATGGCCCAACTATAAAGATCACTATCGCCCGATGGTCGAACTCCTCAAAGAGCGCAATTTACCTGTCATCGGAACCAATGCGCCGCGCCGCTATGTCGGCATTGTCAGCCGGAAGGGACAAGCCGCACTGCAAAGTTTGCCGTCGGCGTCCCGCACTCACCTCGCTCCCCTGCCCTATTCGATGACACTTCCGGCGGGCTATGAGAAAGAATTGGACGAAATTTTCGGAGGGTCGCATACCGCAACAGACCCCAAAGCCGCGCCGTCTGCTGCCATGCCGTCCCCTGCCAACATGAAAGCGGCACAAGCACTTTGGGATGCAACAATGGCAGATTCTTTACTCCAATTCCTGCGCCGCGACAAGAGCAAGCATCTCGTCGTTCATCTCAACGGCTCCATGCACAGTGATCGCAATTACGGCATTGTAGATCGCCTTCGCCAAGCAATGCCATCACTGAAAATCCGAACGGTGAGCGTGCGTCCCGACGCCAAATTCCCGACGCCGAACCTCAGCGACTATACCGACCTCGCCGATTTTGTGATTATCACGTCCACTGATCCGAAAGCGTCGCCAGCAGAGGGTAAGAAATAGAGGATAGTAGGGAACAGGACAAGGCAAAAGGGGAGGAATCCGGGCGTTGAAGTCGTTGGCTCATTTCAAGGCAGTGCCATGGGTGCGAATCAAATTTAGGGCAGTAGAGGTTGTGCGGGTACGCGAAGAGTTTCGGGAGTGTGCCTCTGAAAGACGCTTGTTTTTTCCTGACGGGTGTTTTCAACACCCGGCTGCCTTAACTTTGATTCGCCCCCCAGTGCCATTGAGTCTTTGTATCTTCCAACGGAAGTGAATTCTGTCACGGAAATCACATCTTTAAGGCGTAGACACTCCCAAACGTCTATGGGTTGCAAACCCCACAGGCGGATTGTCCCTTCTCTCGCTGGATTGATATTTCGCTTGACTGCTTTGGGTTGCTTCATAAGAGTTCTCTTCGTTTTCCGATGGAATGTTTCCTGCTCTGGAGATAACGAGGCACTTTCCCATTCGTCGAATGAAAGCAGGTTTTTTGCTGCACTATGAGGAAACTCTTACCGACAATTCGGCGTAAGGGCAATACAGGCAGGCACGGGAGGCGGCAATGATTCTTGTTCTTCTCATCGTAACGGTATGGTTTGTGCTGAGTTGGGAGCGACGGGCGCGGCGCAATTTCGGCAGTCTCGCTTATGTGACGCTATTGGTGTTCAGCATCGTGACGCTTTATGCCGTCACAGCGGTTGCACAACGTCAGCAGAACTCTGCGGATATTTATCGTGTCGTGACCCATGAGCAGGAGACAATCAGCACAAAATGAGACGGCAAATTCTCGCTCCTACTCTCGTTGCGCTCTTATTCGGTTTGGCGGTCTGCGAACAAGCGACGGCGCAGACCGACAAAGTCGCCTATTTTATTCAAGAGATTCGCCCCCTTTTGGTCAAAAACTGTCTTGGCTGTCATGGCGCGGAGGTGCAACTCGGCGGACTGGATTTGCGTTCGTTTGCTAGCGCACAAAAAGGCGGCACGCGGGGCAAAACCCTTGTTCCGGGCAAAGCGGAAAAAAGTCTGCTGTATCAGGTGATCTCAGGCGCACGCAACCCCGCCATGCCCCCCACCGGCAAACTGCCCACCGAGGCAGTCGCCAAAATCAAACGCTGGATCAACGCCGGAGCCGTTTGGACGGAAGGCACGATAGACAGTGCCACCAAACAAGTTTGGTGGGCGTTCGTGCCGCCGAAACTGCCCCGAGTTCCAACGCACGCGGGAGAGCCGTGGGTCAAAACGCCCATTGACGCCTTTGTGCTGACTATGCTCGACGCAAACAAACTCAAGCCGAATCCGCCCGCCCCGCGCCGTGTTTTCATTCGCCGCGCCTCTCTCGATCTGATCGGGTTGCTGCCGACGCCGCAAGAGGTAGAAGCGTTTGTCAGCGACAAATCTCCCAAAGCGTTCGACAAGGTAGTGGATCGGCTGCTTGCCAGTCCGCATTATGGCGAACGGTGGGCGCGGCATTGGCTCGATATTGTACGCTATGCCGACAGCGGCGGATTCGAGGGCGATAAAGACCGCCCACTCCTCTATAAATACCGCGATTATGTAATTCGTGCCTTCAATCGCGATAAGCCCTACAACACCTTCGTGCGAGAGCAACTTGCAGGGGACGAATACGCTCCGAACGATCCCGACTCGGTGATCGCGACGGGCTATTTGGCGGCAGGTCCTCAGGATATTGTTCAGAAAGATGCGAAAACTCGCTCCGATGAATTAGACGATTTAGTAGCGACGACGGGACAGACGTTTCTTGGATTGACGCTCGGCTGCGCCCGCTGTCACGATCACAAATACGACCCTGTCAAAATTACGGATTATTATCGCCTGTCCGCCATTTTTTCGCCCACTGAACGCCGCGAACTGCCTGTTCCGACGGCAGAAGAACGCCGCACGATTGATCGATTAAATGCCGAAATCAAGGCGCAGGTCAAACCTTTCGAGGACAAATTTACTCCGCTATGGCAAAAGGCGTGCGATCTCGCCAAGCAGCAGAAGAAGCCGCTCACGGACGAAAATCTTGTTGCAGTCTTGTCTCCTGCCGATGCCGTCGAATATCGCCGCCTGAGTGCGAGCATCAAAGAGGGCAACGCCAAACTCAAGCCGTATTCGATGATGCAAGCCATTACGGACAAGGCACGCACGCACGCACCGCATCATCTGCTGCTTCGAGGCGATTCCGCGCATCCCGGCGAAATTGTTGAACCCGGCTTCATTTGTGCGCTTCCCGGCGGCGAGGCGACGATTCCTGCCAGTGCTGCAACTTCCAATACGACGGGACGCCGCCGCGCCCTTGCCGAATGGCTGACCGCTCCCGGCAATCCGCTTCCGGCGCGGGTTTGGGTCAACCGGGTTTGGCGGCAGCATTTCGGGCGCGGCTTGGTCAATACGCCCGGCAATTTCGGTATCAGCGGCGAACTGCCGTCTCACCCGGAACTGCTCGATTGGCTGGCAGTCACGTTTCAGCGCAATGGGGGACATATCAAGCCGATTCACCGCATGATTTTGCTTTCGAGTGTCTATCAGCAATCCAATGTCGTGCGTCTCGCCGCCGCCCAAAGCGATCCCCTTAATAAGTGGTATTGGCGAATGCCTCTGCGCCGCCTCGAAGGCGAGATTATCCGTGACAGCATTCTCGGTGTGGCAGGAACTCTCAATCCAACACAGTATGGCGAACCCGTTTATCCGCCCGTCGATCCGTCGCTGCGTGCCGATACGTTTCAGGGCGTCAACTGGCAGGAAGGTGAGGACAGTCCGAAAACGTGGCGGCGCAGCATCTACATCAAGGTCAAGCGATCTTTGTTGTTCCCGTCGCTGGAAGTGTTCGACTGCCCGGAGATCACGGCATCGGTGACAGCACGCAACATCACGACGACGCCGACCCAAGCCTTGACCCTTCTCAACGATCCACTGATGCAGGTTCAAGCACAAAAGTTCGCCGAGCGACTGCGGCGCGAAGTCGGCAACGAACCAGCAACACAAATCGAGCGGGCATACCCTTTGGCATTTGGGCGCGAACCGACAGCCAAAGAGCGAACACTGGCACTTGCCTTCCTGAAAGATCGTGCCAATGGAAATGAGGCATTGACCCGGTTCTGTCACGCGCTTTTTAATCTCAACGAATTTGTCTATTCGCCTTAATCTCTCGTGGGAAAATATTTCTCAGTGGTAAAAACACACTACGTGTCCAGTTTTGAGGGTTCAGTACAACCCGCTAAAATGACACCCGTTTTTGTTGATTGACGTTTAGACTAAATTGAGCCTTAAATTACTCACCTCTCGCAACGGGGGTTGAAAACCCCCGTTGCGAGAGGTGAGTTACGTGATATAATAGACCTCTTGCGTAAGTCGGGTACAAGAACGTACCCGACTCAAAAACAGCCGTCCTACGGACGAAATTCTCTTGCCTTGAGAGTGCGAAGCACGGCACGGCGGAACGAGACCTGCACGAGAAATTCATTTCGCTGGACTCTTGCAAGAGGTCTAATAACACTCTCAGCGTCCAGATCATGCTCAAGTTGCCCTTCCGCTTGAAAGCTGCATCTGTCACCGCTGATGCAAACTGAAAATAGCGGATTGTCAAACGTCGCGACTTCATTGCGAAGGTAAGCCGTATAGCGCAAACCATAGTCGGTTTGTAAACCAGATCGCAATTCCAAAACGGCGTCAGCGTATCCGTTTTCACGTAAAGCTTCCTGCGCTTCACCCAATAAATGGATCAAGGCTGTCACCGTCGAGGGTTTGGAATGATTATTGTGCTGCAATGCCTGTTGCATCGCTTCTTTCATACCCACGGTTTCGGATGGTTGCGCGGTCATATATTTATCTCCAGATGAAATGCCAATGGAAGGTGATCTGTGATTGCCGCATTTTGCAGCAAGCCACCACGCTTTGCCCGCTTTACGGCACTGCCCTTGAACCGAACCCGAAACTCTTCCTCACCCAGCAAAAGCAACTCCGTCAGTTGCGGCGGCGTTGTTACTTCTCGCGATTGATACGCCGCTTCGTCTGTCGGCACGGAACGCCGCAGGTTGAAGGGGCAAACTCTTAGGAAGTTTGCCCCTATAAAAGTCGGTAAATGCGAACGAGTAGACCCATTCGAAGCAGTCTGAGATTGGCGGTTATGGCAACTGGTCGAAGAACTTTCCTAGAATGATAACCATACGTGCGACCGGCGGAAATACGCTCGAACCGTAACCATGCGCGTATGCATTACGCTGCACACGCAGGTCATGAACATCTTGTGCAATGTTGGGACGTATCGGAATCATGGGGTCGGTGTTGTTGAATTCCTTGCGGCACTTATCGATCAACACATTAAGCGTCGGTTCCACTCTGAGTAATATCCCTTGGGAATCGATATAGGTACGCATAAACCCTTCTGACCTTGCCATTAAGAGCAAGGCATACGCATCATTTGCGGTGGCTACGGCAGCCTGAATAATATCTGGAGCGAAGAATGGCAACCCAGAGAATTGACCTTTCTTAGCCTTCTGGCTTTTCTTTGCGTGGAATGACAAAAGGGACACAACCGTATCATGCTCGCGTTTAATGCGTTCGAACTCGTTTTTATGTGCATCGCTCATGGTTGGAACATTAGATTGATCAGCCACGACCAACCACGGTTGCGTAGATCGTCTTCTACTCGTACACCTCCAGCTTCTACCCGCCAATGGGGCTGTCGGCGCTGATATAGGAGTTCCACTGTCCGAAGATTCGAAGAATCTACGCGGATTACTCCCACGCCATTGCGGCTCTTACGAAGAACGGCTAGTCGGATCGTTTGCTCGTGTTGGGGTTTGTTGAGCAGAACGTCTGTCCTCTGGCGCAGTTCAAAGGGCAGACTACTGCCATCGCTGACATTCCAGTTATTCTCTATTGCCCATTTCTCAAGTTCTGTCAGCAGTTCTTTTTCTGGCGTGAAATCCACAGTCGGTAACTGATCGAGCCAGTTAGGTAGTACAACCATAATCGCCCTCCAATCTTATAGAGATGTGATCTATTACTCGGTCAAGGTAGTTTAGATAGGTTCATTTCATAGTTGAAAACGGCTATCAAGCCTCGAAATCTATGTAACTCCCCTCTCGCAGCGGGTACTGAAAGTACTCGGCAAGAAAGTACAAGCGGCTTTACCTCACCCCCAACCCCTCTCTTGATACCCGAACAAGTTCGGAGGAGAGGGGAGTCCATACACGGATGGGTGCGTCTGAAAGACGCTTGTTTTTTCCAGACGGGGGTTTAAAACCTCCGGTGCGAGAGGGGAGTATGTAACTATTCTACCTTGACCGAGTACTATTGTATGCAAAAGGCGGCGAGCTATCAAGCATTGCTTACTTCCTTATACGTATCTGCTCTAATGCCCAAGCCGCGTGTTCTCGGACAAGCGGATCAGGATCGTTTGCGGCGGCATACTCAAGTGCGGCAACCAATTCGGGCGCATCCGACCCTGCCAGCGCGATTGCCACATTTCGCAGCAAACCGCGCCGTTTCACCCGCTTGATGGCACTGCCCTTGAACCGAACCCGAAACTCTTCCTCACTCAGCAAAAGCAACTCCGTCAGTTGCGGCGGCGTTGTTACTTCACGCGACAGGCGTTCGTCTCAGCCAAAAGGCGATGGCGGTTCTGGAGACACAAGTGCGTCGTCTGCCCGGTTTAGACAAAGGGTTTGTTGAGATCCGCCCCGATACGATTAGGGACGGTAGAGTTATTTATTCGTAAGTCCCTAACTTGTGGGTCTAATTCTGGATTGCTAAACTTTTGGATTGTCGCGTCGGAAGGACGCTCGTCGGGTATTTTCAATGCCCGGCTTATTGTCCGGTGAGAGAGCGGTACATGGAGATGATTTTTTTGACGTATGCCTGTGTTTCACGATAAGGAGGAATGCCCTTGTATTTTTTGACCGCGCCGGTTCCTGCATTGTAAGCGGCGAGGGCGAGGGCGATCTGATCGAAGGACAGACCGCCGCCGGGCAAGGCTTTGTCAGCAAATGTATTGAGGCGACTGCGGAGATAGCGGATCGAGCCGTCCAAGTTCTGGACATGGTCGTAGGGGTTATTGACGCCGAGCGATGCCGCAGTTCGAGGCATGAGTTGCCCCAGTCCTGCGGCTCCTGAGCGTGACGTAGCGTTCGGATTAAAACTCGATTCGGCGAAAATCATGGCAACGACAAGGCGCGGGTCAATGTTGTTTTTATCAGCAAAATGAAGCAGATGATAGGTGATCGAGGCGATCTGCTCTGAACCGAGGCGCGAATTGATGCCGCCGATATACTGATAATACGGCTCAAATAGAGGAGCGGTACGCTTGCTCAGAAGCTTTATGTAGTCCTCCACAAAGTTCGAGGCTCCCACCGAAGACCGAGGCGACATCGAACCGCCGCCGCGTGAGGCGTAGGAAGAACGAGCAGGGGCAGGGCGATAAGTGCTGGCTTGTTGTTGCTGGGCGCGGCGGCGTGCGGCGTCCTTCGCCGCTTCTTGAGATTCGATACTGCTCACAAGGCTGTCGTGCGCGATAGCCAGCACTTCGAGCGGAGCCACGTTGCCAAGCCCTTCCCCGATTCTTACCAAAACGCGCAGGGTTGGCGTCGAATACTTCTGTACAACGACAATCTCGGCTTTGGGAACATCGAGCGTGACGGCTTTGCCTTCCGGCAGATTGAGCATCATACTCACTCCCTCTGAAGTCTCAACCACGCCGCCCACTGTCCCGCGCAGTTCCATCACTTTGCCAACGCACTCATGCGCCCGATTCATCAAGTCCTCAAGGGTGATGCGGCGGTCATACGGCGTCTTGCGCCGCAACGCCACATACTGCGCCCCACTGCTGGCACGTGCCGGCACAATGGAGGACGACAGACAAAGACAGACCGAGAAAAGGACGAGGGCGACGGGTAAAAACGCTTGCGGTTTGGACAAAGAGAGCATCAGAAACAATCTCCAGGACAGCAAAGCAAATGAGGAACAATCCAAGAAAAAGAACGGAGAGAGCGGGATTCGAACCCGCGGTAGGAGTTAAAGCCTACAACGGTTTAGCAAACCGTCGCTTTCGACCACTCAGCCATCTCTCCATCTACTCCCCAATTGTATCACAGCCCTGCCGGAAATGCAACTGTTTCCGCGAAAAACCCGACTCTTATCGCTCGATATTGAGTCGAAAGCCGAACAATGCCGGAACCGAGGCTCGCACCACTTCGGTATTGCGCTGCGCCCGTTTTAATCGCCGCAGTTCTTCTGAGATTTGGTTCATGGCATTGAGAAGCGTCTGTTCGCACTCATTGAGCAGATTTTGTGTGTCGAGAGCGATCTGAACCGCTTCACTGGGCGCGATCTCCATTTCGGCACTGCGCTCGTTCCACTCGGCAAGCGCGGGAGCCAGCAGCAGAGAAGCCTGCCCGACAATCTCCATATCGCCGCGTGACAATCCAGCGCGAATCTCCTGCGCCAAGCGTTGCAGCCGCAGCAAAGGACGCAAGTCGGGGTTATTTTCCCATTCGGAAAGCAGATTCTCAGGCACGTTGTTCTCCCAAAGTGGCGGGTGCAGAAGTCGCATCGCGATTGTTGTTTGTCGCTTGTCCACCAGCCGCCAAGCGATCCACTTCCGCCCACGATTCACGTAGGTCACGCAGCAAAGCTAAAACCCCTTCGACAATGTCGGGGCGATCATGCAGATTCGCCTCGACCAATTGCTCCAAAAGATAGGGATAGACACGGTTCAGATTCCCCGCGACTTCGCCGCCTGTCTCTTTGTTGAGAGACGCCATCAACTCGCCCACGATTTTTTGCGCCTTAATGAGATTGGTGTTCTGGGCAGGGAGGTCTTTCGCCTCCATCGCCTCCAAAGCCCGTGAACAGAAACGAATGGCTCCGTCGTAAAGGAGAACCACAAGCCGGGTTGGGCTGGCAGTCTCGACCTGCGCCTGTTGATAATGGCGGTGCGGTTGACGCCCATTCGTCGAAGTCGATTGTGTCGCATAGGCGGACATAAATGATGCGCGTTCCTTGCTATAAATTTTCTACTCACTCGAATATCCTGCGCTCCTGCGGAGTGGACAGGACACTGCAAATCTGATCCACGAAAGAACACAAAAAGGACACGAAAACCCATTCACGAAATTGAAATAGACCTCTTGCAAGCGTCAGCCGAATAAATGTCTGCGTGCAGGTCTCGTTCCGCCGTGCCGTGCTTCGCACTCGAAGGGCAGGGGAATTTCGTCCGCAGGACGTCTGTTTTTGAGTCGGGTATGTTCTTCTACCCGACTCTTGCAAGAGGTCTAATCTAAAGATTCTTGCATTGCTCTTTGTGTTCTTTGCTTCTTTGTTGTGGAAGTGTCCTGTCCACTGTTCCTTGTCCACTCTTATCGAGAAGGCTGTAGTGCCAATTGCGCTAATCCGGCACTGGCAGACTTGATGCGTATAATTGAACCCTCCATCGCCGCAAACTGAAGGCGCAGGGTCTGCTCTTTGTTTTTGACGCGAGACGCCAGCGATTCGAGGTCGGCGTCGTAACTTTTGATTTGGGCGTCCATATTGGTTGTCGCCGTTGTCAAGCCGCCGCTGAACGCATCGGTCATTTGGGAGACATAGCCGCGCACAAGGTCTGCCACGCCCCGCGAGAGAGTGACGCGCCCATAAGTCCCTGCGGTTGTCGCTGTGACGCGCAGCTGCAATCCGATGGCTTTGCCACCCTTCAGGCTACCCGTCAAAAATTGTCCCGAACCCGTTGCCGCTTCCCCATTGATTGTTCCGCCAATATCGAGACCTGCCGCCGTTACGATGGAATCGCCAATGCCGCTGTTGGAGCCGCTCGCCGCTAAGTTGGACTTGATTGCAAGACTCACGTTGCTCCCGAATTGCTTGGTCACAATGCTGAGTTTGCCGCTCACAACGGACGCCGTCAACGCCGCACCGAGTTTGGCGTCTCCGTTGATTTTCGAGGCGACATCGGCGAGCGTACTGCCCGCTTGAAGGTTCAGGGTATAGCCTGTGGTGAGGTCGGTGGTGGAAGTGCCGAAAATCGAGCCGCCGAATGTCAGTATCTCGTTGCTCCCAAGCGTCCCGCCTGCCATTCCTGCCAGAATGTCCGCTTGCTTTGCGGCTTGCGTCACGGCGACTTCATAGCCCGATGCCGAGAGCGGACTGCTTGGACGAGTTTTGTCGTTGGAAGTAACAAACTGAACCGCAGAGTCTGTCGGGGTTCCAGAAGCCCGAAACAGACGGGCAACTCCGTCCAAATTGTTGTTGAGGGCGGTGGTCAGTGCCGCATCGTTGACTTCGAGGCGTCCGTTCTGAGTCAGCGTGACGCCCGCTTGCGAGATGTTCGCCATACTCGTCGGCAGTCCCGCCACATTGTTGGTGACCTGCTCATAGAGTCCATCCACAAGGCTCTGCATCGTGCCATCCGCGAACAGAACGCCTGTCGCGCCCGAACCTGAATCGTACCGGGAATAGGCGGCAACCGTATCGAGCGTATCATTGAACGCTTTGACATACGCCTGAATGTTGCCTTTGATCGTATCGAAGTCGCGACTGACGGTGATATTTGCGGTTGAGGCTGCCGCCCCTTTGAGCGTGAATGTGACGCCGGAAATTGCATCGGTGATCGTATTGTTGGCACGATTTGCGGTCAGTCCGTCGAGTGTGAACTGCGCGTCCTGCGCCGCCGTCAACTGCCGCCCTGTACCGTAACCTTTCTGAACCAACCCGACATTCTCTAAAATATGGTTGCTGTCGGCGAAACTGGTCAGTGAAGTCACTTGCAATTGCTGACGGCTATTTCCTGAAAAGGGATCGGTTACAGTAACGACACTTGCCCCGGCTCCCGGATCGGCAGTGTTGATTTTACCGGCAATCGCACTCAGCGAATCCACTGCGAGATTGATGGTTACATTTTGCCCATTGACCTGGACAGTGGCAGATGCCGGTGAGGTCAAGCCAAGCAGTGTGCCGACGGAGGTTCCGCTGTCGGTGAAGAGCGAAGACCCGGCTCCGTTGACTCCGATAGGACTGCGAACGGCGGGTGGATTTGCATCGAACAGCCCTAAACTTTGCAAAACCGTGCCGCTTCCTGCGTCGGAGACGGTGATTTTGCCTTGAATTCCTGTGTTGGTGCTGCCCAGTGTGAGATAGAATTCGCCCGCAGTCGGCGAGATGATCGAGGCACTGACGCCGATACTCGCCCCATTGATATTGCTGGCAATGGTTTGCAGATTGTCGCTGGCGGCAATGGTGATCGCCTTGCCATTGACAAGAATCTGCCCGGAGAGTCCGAGTGCTTCAGTTTGGCTGGAGCGGCTTCCGGTGCTGATTTTCTGCGCCTTCGCCAGTTGACCAATCGTGATCGTATGGCTTCCGATTTGTGCGCCGGTATCGGCGGATACGATGACGGAATCGGCATTGCTTGTTGCTGCCGCCACCAAATCGAAAGACCGCAGCCGATTGAGATTAGAGGAGGCAGACTGCATTCCGAGCAATCGTGCGGAAACGGTGGAATACGCCGCCTGCTGCTGCTTGATGCGGGTTTGTTGTCGGGCAATATTGATTGCCGGACGCTTTTCTAAATCCATCAAGCGCGAAATCAGCGATTCGGTGTCTATGCCCGAACCTAAGCCGGAAAAGGAAATGCCACTGGAACTCATTGGAAACTCTCCCTTGCCCCTGCGCGACAAAATAATACAGAGGTTGATGGCTACACATTATCGGAAAAAAGAAAGACAACTTGAGGGGAAATGCGCCCATGACCCAAAAACAGGGGAATTTACGAAGAAAAGGGAGAAGAAATTCTCCTCCCTTTTCTTCGCGATATGGCTTATCGAAGCAGGGACAAGACCTGCTGCGGAGCCGAGTTGGCTTGGGCGAGAACGGAAGTACCCGCCTGCTGAATGATCTGATTTTTGGTCAATGCCACGACTTCGGCAGCGACATTCGTATCGCGAATCTGGCTTTCGTAAGCGGACAGATTTTCGACGCCGATCCCTAAATAACGGATGGCACTGTCCAAGACATTCTTCTGGAATGCACCGAGATTGGAGCGCAATTGCGAAATTTGCCCGATGGCTTCGTCGAGAATCTTGATCCCGTTGTCCGCGCCGACCGTTGTCGTGACATCGACACGAGAAAGACTCGAACCAGTGATAATTGTCGCGCCCAAGTTGTTGGTACGGATATTGCCGAGACTGGCGTTGACCGTCTGCCCCGCGTTGCCGCCGACTTGGAACTGCAAGGCTCCCGCAGTGACCGTCGAAGCGGTGCGCTGTGTGATCGCCGTGCTGTTGCCCGCTTCGGCAAGCAAGATTGAGTTGCCATAGGTATCTGTGACGCGCAAACCGTTGTCCGTCGCTGAACGCCCGCCGATAAATGTTGTCACAATAGTTGTGACTGCGCCGTTGACAAGCCCGTTGGCAAAGACGGTGACGGTTGCATTCAAACCGGCTTGGGTCGTACTGGAAGAACCCGTGATCAGCGAGCTGCTTTCAGAGAGTTTGATCTGATAATTGCCGCCGTAATCCTGCTGGCGAAGATAGACCATACCCGAACCGTTGCCAAAGGTAAAGGCAGCGGAAACGCCGGTTGCATTGGAGACGTTATTGATTTTGTCGATCAGGCTCTGAACGGTATCGGAACCGGAAACGACGACGGACTGACCGTTAATAACAACGGTTCCGCCGTTGCCAATGGTTGTGCCATTGACAGTGGAGAGGGTGGCATTGACGGTTGCGAACGTCGCTGTACCGACAATCTGAGCGCGGCTAGCTTGGCTGTTGACGGTGATATTGACAGTTCCCGTTTGGGTTGCGACACCGCCATACACGCCGCCCATATAGATGCCTTCGATGTTGCTGGTATCAACGACGGCTGCCGAGATACCGGAAGTTCCATCGAGAAGCCGCTTGGTTCCGAATTGGGTCTGCTCGGCGATGCGCTGAATGGAGGCGATTGCGGACGCAATTTGCGATTGATCGGCTTGGGTCGCAATCTGGTCGTTGACGCCGGTGTTGGCGGCGTGAACGGCAAGCTGTCGGATATTGCGGAGCAGGGTATTGACTTCGGTCAATGCGCCTTCTGCCGTCTTGATAAGGCTGGTGGCGTCCTGACTGTTGGAGATGGCTTGGGTGAGACCATCTACCTGAGAGCGAAGGCTCTCGGAAATAGCCAGACCAGCGGGATCGTCGGAGGCTCGGTTGATGCGAAGTCCGCTGGACAATCGCTCGATGCTGGTACTGACCTGCATTGCCGTGTTCTGCAAATTGCGGAGCGCGTTCATTGCGGTCACGTTCGTGTTGATTCGCAAACTCATTTCGTACTCTCTCTTCCATGATTTTGCCCGTGTCCGATGATTTCAGACTGTACGGCATCCTGCCGATACGGGCGTCCCTGCCTTGCAGGGTTTGTGAGTGCGTTGTGGGAAGAAACCGAAATTTCTCTCCTCACGACAAACATTGTCGGAGAGGTTCCCGGTAATTTTTAGGGGTTGTCATCAAGTATTTTTGCGGGTTGGGTCGGTAGGTCGTTAGGTCATTGAATTACCGCCGAGGGAACAAAACTGCCATTAGACCTCTTGCAAGTGTCGGGTACAAGAACGTACCCGACTCAAAAACAGACGTCCTACGGACGAAATTCCCTCTCCCTATCGAGTGCGAAGCACGGCACGGCGGAACGAGACCTGCACGCAGACATTTATTCTGCTGGACTC
>Ga0163154_10004051_pt1 | contig 19609 bp, 17 predicted proteins | sample OliLakLV19MP9P1_FD_148649 | JGI IMG/M metagenome (GOLD analysis project Ga0163154, IMG submission 148649) | Freshwater microbial mat bacterial communities from Lake Vanda, McMurdo Dry Valleys, Antarctica - Oligotrophic Lake LV.19.MP9.P1 | ecosystem: Environmental > Aquatic > Freshwater > Lake >...
GCGGACGGTTCCCCATGATCCACCGCGACGCTTCCGGAATCGGGGGGGCCGCGGGCTCCCCGGTCATTGCCTGGAACCCGCGCCGGATGGTGGTGCACCCGCAGGCTGTTGGTGTGAAATAGGTCATCCCGTTCGCCGGGGTGCTGGGGAGCGCGCAGCCGGCGCGGCTGACGCTGACCTGCTCGCCTGAGGCGTCCGGGGCGAGATAGGCGGTCTGGCCGAACACGAACCATTTCGGCGTGGCCGCGAGCCGGGTGCAGCGCTGGTTCCACGAATGGTTGAGGATCGCATCGATCTGGCCCGTGGCGGGGTCGAATCGCCAGAGGCGGTTGAACGCGCCTGCGAAATAGGCCGCGCCGTCGCGCCAGACCGCGTTGTAGCTGGCGACATTGTATTCGCGCTTGAAGGGGACGTCGGTTCCCTGAACCAGTTTGCCCGAGGCGAGATCGATCGAGCCGATGTAGGGAAGGTCGCCGCCGCCGATCGCTGCGCTGCCGAACACGATGAGGTGCCGGTCGCCCGGAACGAGTTGGCCAATCCCGCGGGGGAGCAGGTCGCCCTTGGCGCCCGCGACCGGCACGCTCGCTGCATCGGTGCATTCCCAGACCTGCCGTCCGGTGGCCAGGTCGAGCGCCAGCACGCCCCGGGCTGCTTTGCTCACGGGCCAGCGTCCGGTGAAGCGCTTCGCCGGGTCGGCTTCGGCCAGGATGCAGTAGACCCGGCCGCGGCGTTCGTCCAACACGGGTGCCAGGAATCGCCGGCCCTCGCGGGCCTGCTCCCAGCGGAGCCCCCCCGTCGCGATGTCGTAGCATTGCAGACGGTCGCCCGTGCCTGCGATGAGTGATTGGCCGGCCACGCGGACCTGAAGCACGTCCCCCTCCAGATTTTCCTTCGTCGCGATCGCGCCCGCGTACGTGCGCAGCGGTGCGCCGGTCGCCAGGTCGAGGGCCGTGAGCGGTTCGCCCGCTTTCAACCACGTGAACACGCCCCCGTCCGTGACCGCGAGCGCCCAGCGCTTGCGGGCCACGACCGACTGTCGGGGGAGCGACCAGAGCGGGAGGCCGTTGAACGCGTCGCGGCATTGGAGCACCCAGGTCTCCCGTTCGCGCGAACCCTCGGGGAGACCGTAACGATCGTTCACATCGACGATGGCGTATCGACCCACCACGCGGATCCCCGCGCCCGGATCGTACCCGGCCGGGTTGCCCGCGTCGGGCGTAGGCATCAACTCCGCGAGCCATTGTTGTTGCCGGACCGGTTCCACCAACCGATCGTTCGAGGTGCCCGCCCCGTCCGCCCCGTGGTCGAAGTGGCCCCAGTTATCCATCTCTTCCGGGCGCGGCTTCGTCGCCCGCGCCCATTTTCCTTTGGCCCGCAAAACGAGCGCCCCTCCGGGGGCGACCACGCGCTCCAGTTCGCCGCGCGCGGGAGCCGCGCCGCCGAGCGCATCCAGATCGGCAATCAGCACGGTCGCGAGATGGGTCGCGTAAGGAAGGCGAGTCCGGTCCGACCACGTCGCGACGCTCGCGAGCCCGTAACGGCTGTTCGCGGCGCCGAGAATTCGGGTGCGGGCCTGGTCCCGCGCGGCATCGGTCAGGGCGAGTCCATGCACCAGCACACGACCGCTCCCGGCGAGGTCGGCTTCGAGTTGCCCGTCCGTGGTGCCCAGTCGAAGCACCAGGCCCGAATCCGTTCCGGCCAGGCGCAGCAGCTCGGCCGCCCCGGGTTCCACGGCGCGGGAGAAAGCGGCGATGAGCGCCAAGGAACCGACACGAAACCAACCGGGGGACCGCAGCCTCATGCGGGCAAGGTAGCGGGTCTGGGTGGTGCCGCCAAGCCGCTGGATCAGTCCCCCGCCGCCAACCGATCGAGCGGGAACTCGCACTGCGCGCCGAGCGGAAGATCGATCCGGTCGCGCCGGGCGGCGGATTCGTAGACCGCCAGATACAGTTCCGTGGAGAGGAGGCCGTTGGAGGCCGCGATGGATGGAACCGGTCCGCCTTCCATCCAATCGAGCAGGGCGTGCGGGATCAGCAACGATTCCCGCGACCCGTAAGGCGGCGGGTGGATGCCCCCCAGGCCGGTGATGACCTTTTCGCCGTCGCCATTGATCAGGCGGATCGTGCCGTCGCGATCGAGGTGGATTACCCCGTGGCTTCCGAGGATGCTGAGCGCGGCCTCGCCCCGAAACGTTACGCCGCCGTCAAGCAGAGCGCGGGTTCCATCGCGGAACGCGTAATACCCGACCGAGGCTTCTTCAATCGGGTGGCCATATCCCCGGCGTTCCCCGGTGCACCGTGCCTGGCCCATCACCCAATCGACCGGCTGATCGCCCGCCCACATCCGGAACATGTCGTGCCAGTGCGTCCCCCATTCCATCTGGTCCCAGCCCGGGATCGCCGCGGTCATGAGCATCGGTTCGCCGATGGCCCCGGCATCGAGCAGTTCCTTGACGCGGCGAAACGCCGGCATGTCGCGCCGGCAATGGTTCACGATCATCCGCGCACCCGCCGCTTCGCAGGCGGCGACCATGGCGCGGGCGGCATCCATCGTCAGCGCGAACGGTTTCTCGCACCAGATGCCGCGCACCCCGTGACGCAGGCACGTCTCGATGATTGGCGGGCGGGCGCCGGCGTAGGTGCAAAGGCTGACGATATCCGGTTGCGACGCCGCGAGCACCGCATCGAGGCCGGTGCCGTGGTGGGGGATGTTGAACGTCTCGGCGAACCGCGCGGCCAGTTCGGGCACCAGATCGACCGCGCCGACCAGCGTGGCTCGCGGGCTGGCGTGCCAATCGCGTCCGTGGGCGTAGCCGATGCTGTGCCCGCCGACCCCGTCGCCGCCTTTGCCGCAGCCGACGACGAGCACGCGATGGGGAGCAGGGGAATCACTCACGAGATCGGGGAAGAACCGGGGGAGGTGAGCCAGGCGATGGCGTTCAGCCAGAGCTTCCGGACCTCCGGCGCATCGAAGGCCCGGAGATCGTGACCGTTGGCCAGGTAAACCATTTGCCCGGAGCCGGGAAACGCGCCGCCCGACCCGCTGATGACCATCGGGAACTTGGCGCCATGGTACGCCGTGTGCGCGTGCACGGCAAATCGAAGCGCGGGATGGAGTTGGAGATTCACGTAGATCTCATCCACGACCGCGAACGGTTCGATCCCTTCGAGGAGGGGGTGCGGGTCCGGACCGGGCTGGACGGTGTAGGTCTCGACCTGAAGATGCGAGCTGACCTTCCAGTCCCACCGGACCGGCAGCGTCGCCGCAAACACCGGCCAGTCATCGAACGACGCGATGCCGCCGTGCGCCAGCAACAACGGGCGACCCGAGGCCGCGTAGTTCAGAAACCCCGCGCGTTGAGCCGGCGTGGGGGATTCATACGGGAGCCGCTTCGCCCAGTCGGCGGCCATGCCGGTCCAATGCAGCCCCATCATCACCAGCAGATCCACCTCCTCCAACCCCTCGAACGCCGCGGGACCCTCGACGATCTCGCACCGGGCGGAATCACCCAGCCAATCCCGGATCGTCCCCGCCTGGGCCGTGGTGGGATGCATCGGGAGTCCACCCGTGTAGAAGCGGAGGCAGGGAGTGTTCATGACACGGCCAAGAAGGGGCGGACGAAATCCAGATTGATGCCGATGCGGATGGAGTCCATCGGCGGAATCGTCGCACCGCCCGGCGGAATGGGCAATGCATTCCCCTGGTAGTGAGTCCCCAACAGCTGGTAAAAACTTCGCTTAAGCCGAAGGCTTGAAGTTGCCGCTTGGACAGGGTGCCGGTGCGCGCCCGACGAGCCTTCGTCCGGCGGGATCATGTCGGTGGGTCAAAGGGGCGGTGGGAAATCCCGGCCCGAAGGCGCTTTGTGCCACGAGGCCCCTTGCCTGCCGTCGGGGAGCCCGGTTACAGTCCCGGCCCCATGGATCGGCTCCGGGAAATCCTCGAATATAAGCGGACGGAAATCGTCCCGCTCCTTCCGCGCGCCGCGGAACTGCGCCGCGCGGCCCTGGCCCGCGATGAGTTTCGGGGTTTTCGCAACCGGCTTGATCGTGGTCCGGGTGCGTTGGGGTTGATCGCCGAGGTCAAGCGGGCGAGCCCGTCCGCGGGCGTGATCGCCACCGAGTTCGACCCCGTCGGCATTGCCCGCGCCTACGAGCGGGGTGGGGCGCACGCCATCTCGGTGCTCACCGATCATCGATTTTTCGGCGGATCGCTCGACGATTTGCGCGCCGTGCGCGATGCGGTCTCGTTGCCCGTTCTCCGGAAAGATTTCGTGGTGCATGAGGTGCAGATCCACGAGGCGGTGTGCGCCGGGGCGGATGCCGTGCTGCTGATCGTCGCCGCCCTCGAACAGCCGGAGTTCGTCCGCCTGCTCGAGGTCGCGAACGGTTGTCAGGTCGATGTCCTTGTGGAAGTTCACACGATCGAGGAGCTGGATCGCGCCTTGGACGCGGGGGCGGACCTCCTCGGCATCAACAACCGGAACCTGGCGACGTTCGTGGTCGATCTTGCAGCCACCGAGGAGTTGGCGGCGGACGTGCCCGAGGACGTGCTGCTGGTCAGCGAGAGCGGGATTCGTGAGCCCGCCGATGCCCGGAGGGTCTTCGACGCGGGGGCCAACGCGTTATTGGTCGGCGAGGCGTTGATGCGGAGCGGTGATCCGGCTGCGGCGATCCGGGAGCTTCTCGCAGCGGCTCCGGCTGGGAGTTGAGGGTCATTTCGCGCTGGCGGAACCCCGGACGGCTTCTGCTGGACGCGGTTTGCGATGAGTCAGCCCCGGCAGGGGGGGCATTTCTGGTCACGCCCGTTTCGCGCGTTGCCATTCCGCTTCGAGGCGTTCCATGCCGGCCTGCTCGGGGGCGAGGCCCTCGGCGGCCAGGCAGGCCTCCATGGCGGCGAACCGGCGCTGGAACTTGTCGCTCGCAGCGTGCAGCAGGATCTCGGCATCGAGCTCTTGTTTGCGTGCGAAATTGACCACCGCGAACAGCAGGTCGCCGAGTTCCTCCTCGATGCGGGCGTGGTCGCCTGCGGCGAGTTCGGCTTCGAGTTCGTCGATCTCCTCGCGCAGTTTGGGAAGGACTTGGGCGGCATGGTTCCAATCGAACCCGGCCCTGGCAGCTTTCTTCTGGATCTTGGCGGCGCGCATCAGGGCCGGGAGCGAGACCGGGACGCCGTCGAGGCGCGAGGCCGCCTGCACCTGGCCGCCCTTTTCCGCCCGTTTGATCGCCTCCCACTGGCGCAGGACTTCCGCGCTGTTGGCGGCGGGGGTGTCCCCAAAAACATGCGGGTGGCGGCGGACGAGTTTATCTGCGATCCCGCCCAGCACGGCGTCAATGTCGAACCGGCCCTCTTCCTCGGCGATCTGCGCGTGCATCACCGCCTGCAGCAGCAGATCCCCGAGTTCCTCGCGCAGATTGCCGTCGTCGCGGCACCGGATGGCATCGAGCACCTCGTGGCATTCCTCCAACAACCCGTCGCGGAGTGACGCATGGGTTTGCTCGCGGTCCCATGGGCATCCGCCCGGCCCCCGCAGGCGTGCCACGATCCCCCGCAACCGGTCGAATCCCTCGCTCATTCGCCCTCAGAGTCTCCAGCGTGCGTGGTGATCCCCGAAGTCGCTGACCTCCCCGGGCGATTTGCGGGTGATATACATCGTGATGCCCAGCGTCGTCGTGAACGTTCCGGCAAACACCGCCGCCACCAGCCAGCCCGGCATGCCGCCCACCCGCAGTGCGTCGTAGAAGCTGTGCACCGAATTGATCGGCTCGGTGGAGTGCAGCCAGATTTTGGTCAGCCACGCGGAAAGAATCACCACGAAGAGAAACGCGTAGTTGCGTTTCAACCGGCGCCCGATTGCCTCGAACCGGCCCATCTTGAACCGCGGCAGGATCAGATCCTCGGCGACCAGTTTGCGCCAATCGCCCGCAAGGGTCTCGCGCGATTGCATCACCATCGGCACGAGAAAATGGGCCTCGAGCATCCGGACCCGGGCGCGGAACGCATCGTAGAACCGGTAGCGTCGCGCCTCGATCCAGAGCATGGTCCAGACGATCAGCAGGTTGAAAAAGAAGATGATGTGCGGCACGTCGCGGACGGTGAACGCGACGGTGAAAATTGTGGTCGAGGTGGTGATGGCCCAGGTGGTGGTGACGTCCAGTCGCTGCCGCCAGACCATGATCCGGCCCAGTTCGCCCCGGTAAAAGTGGGACATCGCATTGATGTAGCCCGCATCGTACAGCGGGAGGGGAAGGGGCCTCGGCTCGGGGGAATCAGACATGCAACGTCGGCAATTTAGGGTGCTCCGTCGCCGGGCGCCAGCGTGAACGCCGTCAGACCCGTTCCTTGCTGAGGAGCGCTTCGCGGAGACGTCCGAGTTCCGCGCGCTCGGCGGCGCTGAGGCTCGCGAAGCCATCGCGGGAAATCTTGTCCAGAAGCTGATTGATCGCGGCCTCGGGATCCTCGGGTGGGGCGGATGCCCGCGGGCGTTTGCGCGGCTTGGGGGTGGCGAGCACCGTGAGGACGGGCCGGCCCCGCAGTTTCGGAAGTTCGCGTCCGAGCGGCCAAATGACGAAGCCTGCCAGGTTCAGCCCGCACCAGGCGGTGGCGAGGGTGGCGGAGAAGGCCAGCAGTTGAGTGCCGGATCTCGCGTAAATGGCTTCCAGCAGTGTGATGCCGCCGATCACCAGGGCGACCCACCGGGCCTGGAGGCTGAAGAAAAGCTCAGCGCGGGGGTAAAGCATCGCGAATGCCGCAAACACGCCGAAATGCGCGAGCCACGCCCCCGCGAGACTCCCGTTCGCCAGCGGCGGAATCATGAGCAGCACCAGCGGGGGCACCAGGATCAGCGCGGCATAGAGCGCGGCGTAGCGGGTTCGCCCAAGAAAGCGTTCCACCTCCCGGCCGAACCAGAAAAGCATCAGCATCCCGAGGACGAACCCGAGGCTTGGGGAATGCAGAAACGCGTAGGTGAGGGGGGTCCAAAAGGTGTGCCGTTCCCAAACGCCTTCCGGCGTGAAGATCATGCGGTCCAGACCCGCCCCCCCGAGAAACGCGCTCACAACCATCGCCGCGGCATGCCCCGCCACAAGGAGGGTGGTGACGTGGACCGGCACATTGCCGATCCACCCCACAGGCCGATAGTCGTCTTCAACACGAAACTGCTTCACGGCGGATGCGGTCGACTCTACGCTCGAAAGGTCGTCAGGCCAAGTCCCGGGGTCGGCAATTTTTTTGAACGCCCCCGAGGCCGGGTCTGTCGCAGGTAGGAACACCCAATCCCCAACAACTATGGAAGTCGCCAACTACGTCAGCGAAGCCGGATCGCTGGTCACCCCTGAACAGGCCGAGGCGTTCCGTCAGCGCCTGCCCACGTTACGGATCAAAGCCGCGGGGATCGAGGCCGATGAGGTCCCGCATCTCTCGTCCCAGGTCGAGTTTCTCGCGCAGGTGGTCGAGGACACGCTCGATGGCCGATGGCTCAGCCTTCCCTACCGCGCGCTCGGGGAGGCCATCTTCGCACTCAGCTACGTGCTCAAGGCGGATGACATCATCCCGGACGCGGTTCCCGATCTCGGGTTCACCGACGACTCGAGTGTCGTGCGGGCGGTGCTGACCCGTTTCGAAGCCGATTTCAAAGTGTTTGCGGAGGACCGGGGGATCGCCTGGAGAACGGTCTCGGCCCGGCCTTGAACCGCCGGTCCCGTTCGCATTGCGCCGATTGCGGCAGAGGGTGTAGGTTCATTCCATGCAAATCCATCTCAGTCCCCGCCATCTCACCCTGACCGCCGCCATCCACGGGCACGTGGCCTCGAAGATCTCCCATCTTGAGGAAATCGTGGAGAACATCCTGGCCGCGCACGTCGTCCTGATCCACGACGAGAAGCGGAACCCCTCGCGGGCCTTCCACGTCAAGGTGCATCTCGCGGTGCCCGGGCCCGACATTTACGCCGAGGATGCCGAATCGGATCTCTACGCGGCGATTGACAAGGTGACCTCCAAGCTCGCCCGCCAGCTCCGGAAGCGCAAAACCCGGATCGTCGACCAGAAGAAACGGAAGCTCCAGCGCACCCTCGAGAAGAAGCGCTCCGGGCGGTCCTGACCGTCCGCCCTGCAGCCCGACTTTTTCGAAAGGGGTTCGGCCCCGGGGTCCGGTTGGTCCGGCCTGTGCCGCCTGTCCACTTGCAATCCGACGATTTTGATGAACGGTTTGCCCGGCAGTTGATCTAACCGGGGAGATCCCAATAACACCATGAACGGACTTTTCCTTCTCATCATCCTTGGCACGTTCGGCCTCTCGGCGTTTGCAGCGCTGCGGGTCCGGAGAATGTTTGCGCGTTACAGCGCCCAACCGCTCTCCTCGGGGTTCACCGGCGCGGAGGCGGCCGCCCGCATTCTCGATGCCGCCGGCATCCGCGACGTCGACATTCTCGAGCACAACGAGATGCTCGGCGATCATTACGATCCGATTCACAAACGGCTCGTGCTCTCCTCCGACAATTTCCGGGGCACTTCGCCCGCGGCCGTCGGCATTGCCGCGCACGAGTGCGGACATGCCATCCAGCACAAGGCGGCCTATGCGCCGCTCCAGATGCGGATGGCGGCGGTGGGGCTCACCAATTTCGCCAGCCAGATCGTCATGGTGTTGCCGATCCTTGGACTGCTCACCGGGGGACTGGTCAAGCTTCCCGCGATGCTGATGCTCATGGCGCTTGGCTGGGGCGTCATCATGGTGTTCAACCTCATCACCCTCCCGGTCGAGTTCGACGCCACGCGCCGCGCCAAGCTCATCCTCGACAAGATGGGCATCGTCCGCACGCAGGAGGAGAAACTCGGCGTGAACAAAGTTCTCGATGCCGCCGCGCTCACCTATGTGGCCGCGTTCATCACGTCGTTCGCTTACATGCTCTGGCATTTGCTGCCGCTGTTGCTCGGACGCCGGAACTGAGCGTTCGGCCTCCCCTGCTTCGACCGAAAGTGGGGTGCGGGAAATCCGGGCTACGAGTCCGACGGTGCGACGACGAGCGCCGCCGAGGTGCTGCCCGCGGGTTGTTCGACGATCTCCACCTTCGATCCGACCCCGATCCGGTCGAACAACTCGACCACATCGCGCGAGCGCATCCGGATACAACCGTAGCTCGCCGGTGTGCCGATGGCCTCCTCCTGCGGGGTTCCGTGAATGTAGATGTAGCGGGCGAAGGCATTGCGGTTCCCGGGATCGAGGCCGCGCAGCCAGAGGATCCGGGTCACAATCGGGTCGCGACCGGACGAGTTCGGACGAACAATCTCGCCCGTCGGCTTGCGGTGCTTGAACACGGTGCCGTGCGGTTGGTTCTGACCGATCTTGCGGGCCACTTCCATGCGTCCGAGGGGGGTGGCGTTGCTGCCGGGTTGGTCGCCCAATCCGAATTTTGAGGTGGAAACCGGGTACACGGCCACGGGCCGGCCCTCGTCGAGCACGATCATCTGCTGCTCAGGCACCGAGATGAGCAGGCGGTGCCGGTTGTCGGTCGATGCGCATGCCGCCAGGCAGGCCGCGAGGCCGGCGGCCCACAGCCCCCCCAGTTGCTTCGTCCATTTCCGCCCGCCACCCATGGTTCAAGCGGAAAGTACCGGCCGGGACGGGCGCAGCGAGAGGCCCTGGACAAACGAGGAAAACGCCACGTAGGCAAACCCGCCCGCGAACAGCAGGAGGAAAGGGACCGTGAGGTAGTGCCGGTTGAACAGGGCGTAGCCGACGAAGTAGGTGAAATAGAGGGCGAAGGCGGCCTCGAGCAGGAACAGCATCGATTTGATCGGCAGATAGCGCCCGGCCCGCCAGCTCTGCCCTTTGCGTTCGATGCCAAATTTCGGGGTGCGGGTGAACTCGGATTGATGGTTAAAGACCGCTTCCAGCACGGCCCGCGCATTGTTCAACGACATCCCGATGCCCAGCGCCAGCAACACCGGCAGGTAGAGAATTTCGCGGTGCCAGGTCTTGGGGTGCAGTTCCCGCTGCGCGCAGACATAAAACAGGGTGGCGGACATGGTGGCCGCCAGGAAGATGGGGATGTCGACCAGGAGCATCCACCAGAGCGGCGACGCCGGGCCGCCGGTGGAGGGATGGATGAGGATGCAGAGCAATGCCAGCAGGAGGTACGTAAAATTTGAGGTGAGATGCGCCGTCGCCTCAATCTTCACCGGAAGCGAAAGTGGGCTGCTCCAAATCCGCGGCAGCAGCTTCTTGCAGGTCTGAATCGACCCTTTTGTCCACCGGTGCTGCTGGCTCTTGAACCCGTTCATTTCGACAGGCAACTCGGCGGGAGTCACCACGTCGGGGAGAAACACAAAGTTCCAGCCGGCCAGTTGCGCCCGGTAACTGAGATCCAGATCCTCGGTCAGCGTGTCATGCTGCCATCCGCCCGCCGCCTCGATGCAGCTCCTGCGCCAGATGCCGGCAGTCCCGTTGAAGTTGAAGAACCGCCCGCTGCGACTCCGCGCCGTCTGCTCCAACAACAGATGGCCGTCCAGAAACATTGCCTGCACCCGGGTCAGCACCGAATACGTCCGGTTGAGATGACCCCACCGAGTCTGGATCATCCCGACATTCGGGTCGGTGAAATGGTGGATCGTCCGGTGCAGCAGATCCGGGGGCGGAACGAAATCGGCGTCCAGGATCAGGATGAACTCTCCATCGGCGGTCGCGAGCCCGTGATCGAGCGCGCCGGCCTTGTATCCCGACCGATCCGTGCGATGCAGATGGATGGCCCGGCAGCCGGTCTTTTCGAGCTCAGCGACCCGGGCGGCCACCAACCCGGTGGTCTCATCGGTTGAGTCGTCCAGGACCTGGATCTGCAGCCGGTCCCTGGGATAGTCGAGTGCCGCCACCGCATCGAGCAACCGGATGGCGACATGGCATTCATTGTAGAGCGGGAGCTGGACGGTCACCCGCGGCAGGTCGGAAAACTCGCTCTGCGGGCGCATCGGCCGCCGCTTGTGCTTAAAGAACTGATAGACAATGAAATAGCGATGCACCCCGTAGACGGAGAGCCCGATCAGAACCGTAAAATAACAGATGCTCCACGCCAAGTGGCCAATGCCCTCGTCCATAATGTATCAGGAAATCAATAGGTCTCCCCACCGGGTGGCGGAGTTTGCTTCGTCATATTGATCAGGCACCCCGGGGGGTCAAGGGGATTCTGGGTGCCCCGTCCCCCCGCTCCGGTCGGATCGCATTCCTCGAAACTGACGGTTTGAATTCTGTCGGGCGCCCGGTTATGAGGTGGGTGTGCGATTCGTTTGGATGAAGACTGCGGTTCCGCTTCGCTGGATCCTCCCCGGGGCCGTGCTGGTCTGCGCGGCGGCGGGGGGGCGTGCCCAGGGGAACGTCCCGCCCGAGCTCTTTCGCGACGCGCATGTCCGGGAAGAACTCGGGGTCAATGAGTTCACCGCTCCCTCGATTGAGAAGATCTTCCGCGAACTTCAGGCGCTTCGCCCGGTTCCATTCGACAAGGTCAAGGGCCCGATTGATGTGGGGGCGACGTTCCCCACCCGATTCCAGCTCGCGCTCAACCTCGGCCTGCTGCTGGGCGAGGGATTTCTCACAGTCGAGTCGGAGCGGGCGGATCGGATCGCGGAACTCGGCCGGGCGCTGCTGCGGATGTCGCAGGCGCTGGGGATCAGCGACCGCGTTACGCGGCACAGCAAGAGTCTGATGGAGGAGGGGATCCGAGGAGAATGGGCGCTCATGCGCAAGGAACTTGCGGCGACCCAGGAGGATGTCGAGGGGGCGATGATGGATCTGCGCGACGAGGAAATCGCCCACGTCGTGGCGCTCGGGGGCTGGCTGCGCGGGCTTGAGATTGCCAGTGCGGCAGTGGCGGACCGCTACACCCCGGAGCGGGCCGCGGTGCTTCAACGCATCGAACTCATCGACTATTTTTCCAGCCGCTTGGACACCCTCAATCCCCGCCTGCGGAAGCTCCCGTTGGCGATTCGCTTGAGCGCCGACTTGAAGACGCTCCAGGCCAGCATCGAGAAGCCGGACGGGGCTACCCTGGATTTGGGCGACGTTCGCCAGGTGCAGCAGATCACCGAGCGATTGGTGCGCACCATCCGTGAAGGAACCCCGCAAGATGCCGCGTCCGCGCGCTGATACGTCGGCGCGGGCGTTTGCCGAATTGGCGGGGCGGTATATCCGTCAAAAATCTCAAGTCTTCCCGCACTGGGCCTCCGCCATGGGCCTCGCGGATTTCAACGACCAACTTGGCCCCAACAACCCCGCAACCCACCGCGATTTCGGGTCGTTTGTTCAGTCCATCCTGCAGGAGTTGGAAGCGATTCCCGCCTCGGCTCTCGGGTCGGAGGATCGTCTCGACCGCCGTGCCCTGCTCGCCCACCTGCGCACCGAGGATCTTGACCTCCGGGTGCTGCGCCGCTGGCAGACCAATCCCCAGGAACATTGCGACGTCGCGATCCAATGCCTGTTCGACCTGGCCATGCGCCATTCCGATCAGTTGCGCCGGATCGCTCCGGCTCTCCTCGCCCGCCTCGGTGAAATCCCGCGGTTTCTTCGGGAAGGGGCCTCCTGCCTTGACCGTCCCGTGCCCCTCTGGACCCGCCTGGCGGGGCGCACCTGCGAGGGAGCCGTGGCGTTCCTCGCGGGTCTCGAACGGGAGCTCGCCCCGCTGGTCCGCAATCCCGCCGACCTGGCCCGGCGTGTCCGGGCCGCCTCCCGGGCGTTTCTGCAATACCGTTCCGCCACCGTCCGTTGCCGGCCCGGCCCTGCCGGTGCCTTCGCGGTGGGCACCGAGGCTTTCGAGTTTCTTGTGCGGGAACGGACCGGTCTTCCCCACACCGCCCGTGAACTTGCCGCCGAGGGGGAGTATCACGTTGCCCGCATCCACGGTGAACTTGAACGTGAAGCGCGCAAGTTCAGGCTCGGTTCCGCTGCCGACTGTGTGCTGGCCCTTCGCGCCGCCTGGGACCCTGGAAAGCAGCCACTTCTCGAGCTCTATCGTGAGACCACCGGGCAGCTCCGTGGGAAGGTGGTCTCGACCGGACTGGCGGCCATCCCCGAAGGAGAGCGATTGCGGGTGTTGCCCGTGCCCGATTTTCTGCGACACCAGTTTCCCACCGCAGCCTACACCGCCCCACCGCCGTGGGCCCGGCGTCAGGATGGGATTTTCTGGGTGAACGATCTCAGCCTGGCCGTCCGCGACAAAGATCGTCGGCTTGCCGAGCAACGCCAGCATTTCGGCCTGGGCCTCACCTGCGCCCACGAAGGTTATCCCGGGCATCATCTTCAATTTGCCGTGCAGAACCGCCATCCCAGCCGGCTCCGACGGATGTTCGCGCACGCCATCGCCTACGAGGGCTGGACCCTGTGGTGCGAACGGCTTTGCGTGGATCTCGATCTGGTGACCGGCCCCCATACCCGCCTGCTCCAACTCCACGACTCGCTCTGGCGCGCCCATCGGATCGTCCTCGATTGCGGACTCCAGACCGGGGCGCTCTCTTACCAGGCGGCCTGTCGGCGGCTTGAGATGGGCGTCGGGTTCACCCGGGCGAGGGCGGCAGCCGACGTGAACTGGTACACTGCGGCGCCGACCGTGCCCCTGAGCTATCTGATGGGCCGTTTGGAGGTGGAGAAGCTGCACCGGACGCGGGTCGAGCAAAGCGGGTGGACGCTTCGCGAATTCCATGACTGGTTTCTCGGCTTTGGCGCCATCCCGAGCGCGTGGATTGTCGAGGAGTTCGGCCTTCCCCCTGCGTCTCCGGGCTGATCCTTCGCCTCCCCGTGCCCGGAAATGCACTCCGCGCTGCGATCACCGCGGAGGGGGAAGCAGGGGCGCGAGGATGAGCAGGATGAGCAGGATGAGCGGGAAGAGCAGGATGGGCCGTTTGACGAGGAACGACGCCCACGGGAACCCGGCGCGAGCCTTCAGCAGCCCATCGCCAGTCGGCGTGCCACCGCCAGCGGCAACGAGGCGGCCCGGATTTTCCGCTGCGCCTCCCCGATCCGGTATTTCACGCGACGCCAGGAAACGCGGGCGGGTTCGGGCTCGTAGATCGTGTAACAGGCCATCCACTCGCCATCGCGTGGCATTCCAACGGAACCGACGTTGATCAACACGCGGCCCTCTTCGGGAAGCATGAGGCTCTCGCGTCCGGGGCGGCTGTGGACGCAGTGCCCGTCGTTCATGTGCCAGAGCATCGGCACGTGGGTGTGGCCGCAAAAGCCGACCCGGGTCGATTGCTTCACGAAATGATCGATCGCCTCGCCGGCATCGCTGACGTAATACCAATTCGCCGGCTGGCAGAGGGAGGCGTGCACGAACGTCGCGCCATGGGCGTCCAGGGTCAGGGGCAATGCCCGCAGGTATTGGCGCTGTCCCTCATTGAGCCGTTTACGGGCATACAGGATGGTCTTGAGCGCCATGGAATTGACCCGCTCCAGTCCTTCGTCCTCGACGGCGTTGAAGTCGTGGTTGCCCAGCAGGGTGGGGCATTCGAGACCCCGCACCATGTCGACGCAGGTCTCAGGGTCCGCGCCGTACCCGACGAGATCGCCCAGGCAGACGCGGGCATCGAGCGCTTGCGAGTCCATATCATCGAGCACCGCCTCGAGGGCCTCCGCATTGGCATGGATGTCGCTGAAGATCCCGATTCTCATTGTGTTTCGTTGCGTCAATTCTGTGCAGCGCGACCCCTCCCTGCAAGAGCCGAATCGTAAACGATTCGTTTCCCTGTTGGAAGGTGGGCTGCCATCGGGTGTGGAGGCTCAGGACAGGCGGATCACCTCGAACCGGACCGCCCCCCCACCGAGGTGCAACCACGCCATGCTGATCGGTGCCCCTTTGTTGGCCAGCCCGGCGGACCCCGGGCTGAGGATGCGGGCCCCGCCCACGCAGACATCGCACGGGACGTGGGTGTGACCATGGAGGATCAGATCGACGCCCGGCATCGGCTCTGTCGGGGGATGATGCTGGAGCCGGATCCGGAGGCCCGCCCGTTCCACCTGGAGGATGGGCGGCCACGAGCGCTCGCTGTCGCAGTTGCCCCGCACCACCCGCACCGGCGGCCCGAGCCCGCGCAGGCGCTCGATCACCCGGGGATCGCAGACATCCCCGAGATGCCAGATCTCCGCCGCCCCGCGCAGTTGTTCCCACGGCAGATGGGAAGTGCAATCGTGGGTGTCGGAAAGCACCGCGATGGGTGGCGTGCCGGCGTTCATCCCCGGAAGATCGCCCCCAGCTTTTTGCCAAGAATCAGGCTGGCCCCGATAATGGTGACCGCCAGGAACGCCATGGCCCAGACGCCCAGAGCCGAGGCCACGAACCGTCCCTCGCCGAGCAACTGGGACAGCTCGTAGATCGCCTTGGTGATCGGGAAATGCTCATATTTTTGCGCCAATAGCAGGGAATCCGACACTTCGAGCATGGCGAATGAAAACGCCAGCATACCGCCGGCGATGAGGTTGGCGGAGATCAGCGGGAGGGTCACCCGGCGAAGCGCCCGCAACGGGGTGGCGCCGAGATTCTGGGCGGCTTCCTCGAGGGTTTCGCTCGTCTGCTGGAACCCCGCCACCGCGGATCGCACCACGTAGGGCAGCCGCCGCACCCCATAGGCGATCACGAGGAGGAGGGTCGGGTCGACCGACGGATTCAGGAACCCGAACAACCGCCCTTCCTGGGTCATCGCGAGGTAGCCGAACGCCAGGACCAGCCCCGGCACCGCAAGCGGGAGCACCGCCATCGCGTCCAGCAACCCTCTCCCGGGCAGTCGCGTGCGCACGACGACGTAGGCGATGGCGACGCCCAGCACGAGATCGAGCACCGTGGCGAATCCGGCGTATTTCAGACTGTTGCCAATCGAGGGCACCGTGAGCGAGTGTCCGAGAGCCGCCTCGAAATGGGCCGGTGTCCAGCCCTGAGGAAGCAGCGTTCCATACCAGTCGCGCGAGATCGACACCAGCACGACCCCGATGTGCGGCAGGATCGCGAGGAACGTCACCAGCCCGAACGCCCCCAGACAGAGCGCGCTCCCAAGCAACCCGGCCGGGCGCGGTCCGCCCCCGGTGGTGGCCTTGGGCATCATGGCAAAACCCGACCGGCCAAAGACCTGCTTCCCGGCGAAATAAAGCACCATCGTGACCACCAGCATCACGAAGACCAGGGCGTACGGGAAGGGATTGCCCCCGATCTCCTTGATCCCATGAAAAATCTGGACGGAAGTGACCCGCGTATAGTCGAACATCAGCGGCACGCCGAGTTCAGTGAAGCTCCAGATGAAAATGATCGTCCCGCCCGCGAAGAGCCCGGGCATGATCAGCGGCAGGGTGATCCTTCGGAACCGCCTCAGCCCCGTGCATCCGAGGTTCTCCGCCGCCTCTTCCATGGCGGGATCAATGTTGCCGAGCGCAGCGGCGACGTTGAGGTAAAGGATCGGATAGAGTGAGAGCGCGATCATTCCGACCACGCCCCAGAACCGCCCGTGTCGGAGCCAGTCGATGGTCTGCCCCGCATCCAGGGCGCCCAAATGGATCAGGAACGCATTGAGCGCCCCGTATTGGCCGAGGATCTGTTTGACGCCGATGGCCCCGACGAACGGCGGAAGGATCATCGGCACCAGCACCAGCGCGGTAAGCAGCGAGCGTCCTGGAAACAGAAAGCGATCGGAGAGAAACGCCAGGGGTACAGCGATCAGGGTGCACAGCACCGTGACCGCCGCCGCGATCCGGAGCGAATTCCAGAGCCCCTCCGTGTAGATCGGATTTCGGAACACCTCGGCCACATACGCCACGGTGAACCGTCCGTCCGCCCCGATGAACGCCCCGCGGATCGTCTGCAGGATCGGCCAGAGAAAGAAGCAGGCAAAGAACGCCGTGGTGACCCCAAACACCAGAATGGAAAGCCGGCGGCTCATCGCGCGGACTCCTTCGCCAGGCGCTCCGCCCGGCGGTAGCGGGCACGGAACCCGTCCCCCAGCGCGCGGGCGAGCCGGACTTCGGCAAGTTTATCGCCGGAGCGAAGCAGCTCGCGGATCGTGGTCGCGGCGGCGTCGTATTCGATTCCCTCGATCCGTTCGAACTCCGCAAGTGCCTCCGCCGGCATCCCCGCCTCAACCAGAGCGGACCAGGCCGACCGCAGCTCGTCGTGCGGGTCCAGGCACATCACCCGCACCGCGAAACTCACGGTGCGAAACAGCGGCGCCGTCCATGCCGCACGATAGTCGAACTTCGCCGCCTCCTCGTACGGGCGGACCTCCGGGTCGGACACGAACTCGCGATACGACGGGTCATAGAGTTCCTTACGAATCGGCAGACGGCGGAGAGCGAAACGTTCCGGCCCTCCCGGGGTGCCCGGACGGAAGTTCCAGAGTTTCTGGCCGTCGATGGACATCACAAACTCCATGAACGCCCTGGCCACGCCCGGCGACGGTGCGCCGCGAAGCAGTCCAATGGGATCGACCCCGACCGACGAACCGCCCACCGGGGTCAGGTATTCCATGCGGGAACTGCCATCGGCGACGCGCACCGCCTCGCTCTGGGTGCGCCCGTAAAAGTCGATGCTCATCCCCGCGGCGGCGTCACCCAGCGCGACATCGATGGGGATCTTGGAAGCCGCATCCGTGAAATAGCGGGCGTTTGCCGCGATCCGCTGGATCAGCCGGATGCCGGCCGCCCAGCCCTCGCGCACCGCTCGACGCTCGCGCTCCTCCGGCCCGAGCCCGGCATGGGCCTGCCAGGCCTCCTGCATTTGTTGCTGGATCAGCAACTCGAACGCTTTCGCGATGGAACCGCTCTTGGTCGGATCCGCCACCGCCACCTGTCCGAAATAGGCGGGCGTTCCAAGATCGGCCCAGGCGGCGGGGGGGCGTTCGATGCCCAGCCGTTGCAGCGCATCCCGGTTGTAACAAATGCCGAACGCCGAAAGACAGGTGCCGATCCAGCGCCCCTTCGGATCCCAGTAAGGTTCCCCGCCCAGCGTCTGGGGGATGGCGGCGTCGCCGAACCATTCGCGTTTGCCATCCAGAACACCCGAGGCAACCAACCGGCCCGCCTCCGCCTGAATCGAGAAATCATAGCTGCCGCCGCCGAAAAACAGATCGATCCCGCACCCGGCATCGGAGGCGAGAAAGGCCCGCCGGGCGGCGACGTCCGGCGTGTCGTCTGCGGGCGAGTCGTCCGGAGCGATGCGGGCATTCTGGAATCCCATCTCGATTTCCGCGCCCCACGTCCGGTGCAGGTCGCGCTCCCAGTGAAGGCGGAAGGCGGCGAGATATTCGGAGGCGAGATACCGGGCGATCTCGCTCGTGCCGCCCGGGGTCCGCCAGTCGATCCGTACCGAGCGACCGGTCGCCGCCCGGTAATGACGGGCGAATGCCCGCGCGAATTCGAATCGGATCGCCTCGTTGTGCGGCGTGACGATGACGAGGGTGTCATCCGCCTTTGCGAGTTGATCCTCTTTGGGCCGGAGCGCAAAGGGCAGCGCCACAATCGCGGCCAGCGCGACGAGAACGGCGAGAATCCTCGGGGCAGGCATGGCGGACACCCCTAGCGGGACGGCAACACCACCACATCCTCCGGGTCGGCCGCGGCGTGCAGCACGGCGTCGGCCCCGAGCCCGGAGGTTCGCGGGTTGGTCTCGACCAGTTTGACAGGGCCGGCGGGCGTGTTGAGGAGGTATTGTGCGGATTCTCCGAGATAGACCGCTTCGCCCACCGTTCCTGAGAGGCGATTGCGTTCGCCTGCGCCGGCCTCAAGCCGCCAACATTCGGGTCGGATCGAGAGCAACACGCGCTCGCCGGGGCCGGGTTGCCAGGCGGGATCGCCCGTCACCCCCTCGAATCGTCCGGCTGCCGTGGCGACGATGACCGTGGTCCGGGCGCTGTTGAATTCCGCGATTCCCGAACTCTCGACCGTGCCATCGATAAAGTTGGTCTCGCCGATGAAGTCGGCGACCCGCGCGGTGCGCGGGCGGCGGTACACCTCGCGCGGGGTCCCCACCTGCGCCACGCGCCCGCGATCCAGCACCGCCATCCGATCCGAGATCGAGAGCGCCTCCTTTTGATCGTGGGTGACGTAGATGGCAGTCAGGCCTGACTCCTTGCACACGCGCCGGATCTCGCCCCGCATTTCGAGGCGGAGTTTGGCGTCGAGATTGGAAAGCGGCTCGTCGAGCAGGAGGCAGCGGGGGCGGATCACCAGGGCGCGAGCCAGAGCGACCCGCTGCTGCTGCCCGCCCGAGAGTTGATGGATCTTCCGCGCCGCGTAAGTCTCCATCTTCACCGAGGCCAGCGCCTCCGCGACGCGCCGGTTGATTTCCGGACGCGGCACCTTCCGTTCCTCCAGGCCGAACGCGACGTTGCCCGCCACCGTCATGTGCGGCCAGAGCGCATAACTCTGAAACATCATGCCGGTGTTCCGTTCGTGGGGCGGCACCTTGCTCACGTCCTCGTCGTCGAACAGGACCCGACCCGAGTCCGGCAGGTAGAACCCCGCGATGTGGCGGAGCAGCGTGGTTTTGCCACATCCGCTGGGTCCCAACAGAAAAAAGATCTCGCCCGGTTCGATCCGGAGCTCGACGCGGTCCAGAGCCACCACCTCCCCAAATCGCTTGGTCACCGCGTCAAT
>Ga0163154_10004052_pt1 | contig 19606 bp, 13 predicted proteins | sample OliLakLV19MP9P1_FD_148649 | JGI IMG/M metagenome (GOLD analysis project Ga0163154, IMG submission 148649) | Freshwater microbial mat bacterial communities from Lake Vanda, McMurdo Dry Valleys, Antarctica - Oligotrophic Lake LV.19.MP9.P1 | ecosystem: Environmental > Aquatic > Freshwater > Lake >...
AAGTTCTCCCTACGGTCGCCCATCGTACAACAACGGTTTTGCAAAATTGAAAAAAATTTTCCGCTTCGCGGATTTTTCCAACTTCGCAAAGCCGCTCCGCGTTAGCGGTCATGCTATTGACGACAGTGTAACCATTAAACTGACGAGTTGACAACAAACATAAAAGCAACAAATTTTGACAGATAGACAACGATATATAAACAATTTGACTTCAGAATTTTTTGGGCAGTTATTCCGACACTCATTGCCAACCCTGCTAAAAAAATTAAAACACCACCACCGCACAAAAAAAATTGAATTCCTTTTGCCACCACACATTGCACACATTTGCCTTTGCTTTCTGACACACAAGCTCACCCAAAAGCAAAGTCAAAAGAGTGCAATCTTCTCACGCTTAATTCCTAAATTTGAGACCTTTGTTAAATAATGAATTTAGGAATCATAACATATTTAGCTGATGACAAATCACACGGTTATTTACTCAAGCTGGACAAGCTTGAGGAGAAATATGTTTATGATGTAATAAAAAGAAGTAGCAAAGACGATTCACTAAAGTTTGAACTCAAAGGCGAAGATTTAGGATTTCAAAGGTTTCAAATAGTCAAGTTCACTGAGAATGGCAAAAGCAAAAAGTCAGGAAAATCATTTGCGAAAATTGATTCAACTTATTTCAGAGCAGTTGTAGAAACGAATGATAAAACTTTTAGAGTTATCATAGTTGAGTTTGAAAAGGAGATTTACATATTAGAGGCACACGACAAAGAATTTTCTGAATCCAATTCGGGAGTTGTAATGTTTCAACTTCTAACACAAGTCGGAAAATTTTCCGCTAATTTCAAGTTTGATAAAATCATTACAACTTTTGAAGGCAAAGGCGTTACTGGTTTTTGGCTTGACAAATTTGTAAAGCTATCTTCACTCTATTCAGAAAATTTCGCTTCACTGTTTGATTCCATCTTAGAATCAACTATCAAATTCCTTCATGAGCAGTTTCAAGAAAATTTTGATTTAAACAAACTGCTTACAAAAGCAATTCTAAAAATTAAAGAAAACTGTACCGACAATGATTACAGTTCTCTTACTTATTTCATAAGTTCTTGGAAAGAAAAACAACCTGACTTTTTTCAGTATTCAGAGATAAACAAATTATTGAATCCCGACATTCAACTGAAAACAGAATTGTGGGTTTTAGAACTTTATTCATTTGAGGAATTATTTAAAGAGAAAAATCCAATTACAGAAGAAGTAATTGAATACGCAACCGAACAAGACGAAGATTGGCAGCAAAATTTTCTATTGAAGTGCAAAATAGTTGGCGTTGCATCGGAGAAAATTAAAAACCTTTTATTCAATTCTATTCCTAAAGATTTGCCCGATGATTTTGAAGAACTAAATACGAAAATTGAATTTGTATATGAAAATTTTCCCGAACTCAAAGTAGCATACCTTGAAAAATTAAAAAAAGACAGAACTGCTAAGGAGCAGATTCAACTTTGGGAAAATGAATTGATTGAGTTGCCTTCATTGCTTATCCTAAAAGAAGTCCTCAATGATGTTTCTGACGAAATAAAAACTAAAATAATTGATTCTGTTTCTCCCTTTGACAAAATCAACCTCATAAATTCTTCTCTAAAGAGTGGACTTAAAATTTCTGCTTATTCTAAGAACATTTTCAAAGTCATTCAATCAATAATATATGAATCAAACATTTTTGTTTTTGACCTTGAATTTAACGGACACAACATTCAAGAACTTGCTTTTAGTCATAACGGCAAAATTGTAAACTCAACAAATCAGAAAGACATTGAAAAATCATTGCTTCTATTCAAAGAAGCAATGAGCAATTCAAATTCCTTTTTGGCAGGACACAACATTGAGCAGTTTGACATTCCACTTTTAAAAGAAAAGATTGAACTGCCTGAAAACATTGGAATAGTTGACACTCTCTTTCTTGAAACAATTTTATCCCCTACTCTTAAAAGCTTTGCATTGGATACAAAACACAATGCAAAAGATGATGTTGAACACACTTTAAATTTATTGACCAATCAAGTAATTCGTTTGATTCATATTCCCGAAAGGCAATTAAAGAAGATTGAAAAATTTGCTAACGCAAATTTTTTCAATCTCATTAATCAGTTGCGAGAAAATATTACGGAGAACACAACAGAACTCTATCAGCAGTTTGAAACGGAGAGGAATAAATTTTTCATAAGCAAAGAAACAGGAAGCGTAAAAGCAGAGGAACTAAAAAATTCTATTGCTGAAAAAACAAGTGAGCCAGCAATCATTATTTCTCCGAGAGAATTTTATCCTTTGCTTTCTGAACTTCCAAATATTCAGTTTGATGGTGAAAAAGAAGATTATTCAAGAATTATTTCAGAAACGAAAGTTGCAAGTTTGCCTGATGGAACTATTGAAAAATATCTTTTGGAATCATTCCTTGAGAAATGTAAATCGGAAAATAAAGTTCCAATTTATGCAAACATTCCCAGCAGAATAAAAATCTTGCTCAATGAAAACGCAACTTTTAATTTCATAACGGAACAGTCAATTTTTAATCCGCAATCTGAAAATCATTTCTGTTTTTCACCTGACAAGTTGATTGATGTTATTTCTAAAGTTGAGGAATCAAACCGTTCAGTAATTCTTATAGAAAGCGATTTGATTTCAGTTTCACAAAAAACTTTGCTGAAAACCTTGGACTATGCAATATTCCAACAGCGACTAAACAATGATTCATTTTGGATTTACTTCACAGGAGGACAAAGCAGAGTAGAAATAAATCGTGAGGACTTGACAAAACTGAAAGTAGAAAATGTTGCCGACTACTTTGAATTTTTTTGGATTGAAAAAACAACACTTGACACATTTCAAGTTTGGGGCAATTATGATTTCAAAAAACTTTTGAAAAGTAAATTAGGCGAAGCCAAAGTTTTTGAATGTTCTTTCGCAAGAGATGAATTGCAAAAGGAAAATTGCAAGTATGTGATTCCAAAAAGTAATTCGGGAAAGCTTTCAATTACAAGATACAACCCTGAAACAAGATACAGAGACCGCTACTGGACTTATCAAACATATCTTGTCAATAATATTATTTCCCAAAGCAGTAAGCCAACTGTTTTGATAATTAACCAACGCAGCGAAAAGCAAAAACTGTATGACTATTTTACTTCAATCGGTTATTATGTTCCCGATTTTAACGCTTCACTTATTCGGCAAGTCAATTTATTAATAAGCAATTCAACCAAAAGAAAACTTCTGATAATTGTCAAGGAACAAATTTCCGACATTGTTCTGTCAGAAGATTTACATGATTTCAATTTTATCATTGACAGTTTTGAGTTAGAGGAGAAATGGTTTATTGCAAAAGGCACAGGATATTTAGCGCAAGCCGAGAAAACAGAAAGCGGATTGAAATTTCAGAATGATGATTCTCAAAACAATTCTAATAAGCAAGAAGAAGAAGAGTTTGACGATTCAAAACCTATTTCATCAAGTCAAGATGTTTTCGTCTTGCTGAAAATTCAAAAACCAATCATTGATTATTTCCGTTGGCTTTTCCATTCAGCAGATAAAAACTCTACGGTTTGGCTTACTGATAGTCGTTTGGGAGATTTTGCCGGGCTTGAAGAAGAATGGAAAGCAACAAAGAAATCTATTTCCATTTGGAGTGATGATGAAGAATATGAAGCAGATTACAAAACAGTAAAAACATATTTCCCTTCTCCAAAACCAAAAGAAGAAATTAAGTTAGACATTGAAGCAACAATGGAAGCCTTGAGAGAAATTTTCTTAAAAGACGAAAGTGGGAATTTGTTTCCATGGCATCCAGAGCAAGTTGCTTTTCTTAATGAAATACTCCCTGCTGAAAAAGATATTTTGGTAACGCTGCCAACAGGAGGAGGTAAATCAATTTTGTTTCAAGCACCAGCTTTATATCGTGGAAGTATTTCAGGCAGATTAACCATTGTAGTTACTCCATTGAAAGCGTTAATGGAAGACCATGTAAATAAACTTTGGGAACTTAATTTTTATGGTAGTGTAGATTGTATCAACCGAGACAGAAAAGACACGCAATTAATTTACAGAAGAATTGCAGGAGGTGAAACTCTTTTGCTTTACATCACTCCTGAAAGATTTAGGTCAAAGTCATTTATCAATGCTTTGAAAATGCGTTTAGAAAATGATGGAGGACTTGAATATGCAGTTTATGATGAAGCACATTGCGTTTCACAGTGGGGATTAGATTTCAGACCTGATTATTTGAATAGTGCGAATGTGAATATTGCACTCAAAGAAAAATCAAACAGCAAATTTCCGCTTCTGCTTTTTTCTGCAACAGTATCAGAACTCATTTACAATGACTTTCAAAGCAGGTTTAATAATACAATAAACCGTTTAGAAAATTACAACACCGCATATAATCCGCTTAGAGAACATATTTCTATTGGCTTTGAATCCAGTGAAGATGCAAATGATAAACTCACCAAGATTGCAGAAGCACTACACAAAGCAAATTTCAATACAGAAAAAAGTCGTTGCCTTGTTTTCGTTAGACGAAGAAAAGATGCTGAAGAAAATATTCAGGAGTTAGAAAGAAAGTTAAACGAAATTTTTGGAGGAGAAACTTTCACAGGCAGAGTTGCATACTTCCATGCAGGCATGAACGGAGAAGAACGACAAGAAGTTTACAATTCCTACAAGTCAGGCGAAACATACATTCTATTTGCAACAAAAGCATTTGGAATGGGAATGGACATTCCCAATATTCACTATGTATATCACTTCGGTCCTTCGGGAACTTTGGAAGATTATTTACAGGAGGTTGGTAGAGCAGGGAGAAATGCAAAGCAGTTAGAGGCAGCAGGTTTCATTAACGACAAGAAAATTGAAACGAAATGTTTTTATGAGAAAGATGATTTCAAAAAAATAAAAACGCTTTTACAAAACGGTAGAATTACATGGGCAAACTTACTTGCAGTTTATTCAGCAGTGGTTGAATATTATTCTAAGTTCAGAAATTTTGAAACTCAAAATGATAAACCAATTGTTTTGCCTTTCAATATCCTTAGCCAAACATCAACCTTTGACAACATTCACGACAGAAATCAACTTCTTAGATTGAGTTTGTATTGGCTTGAAAAGTTGGAGAGAATTAAACTTGGATTTTATGCACCCGGACAATTGGAGTTTAGTGAATTCATTAAACCACCTGAAAGTAAAATTGAAAGTGAGGAGCAGCGAAAACTTATTGCCGAAGTAGAAAAGGAATGGAATCAAAAAGATGAAACGACAGAATCAATTTCAATTGAACTGAATAAACTTTTGACAGCAACGGAACTTTCAAATTCTTCTGACTTGCTTAAACTCATTTTCAAGTGTCAAAAGAAAAAAATATTCCGTTACGAAAACGAACTCATAATTTATCCAACGAAAAAGAAGATGGATGAATTGAAATATTTTAATGACGGTTGGATGGAGCCAAACTATCCAACACTTGAAGCAGTTTATGACCTATCACAAAACTTGATGGGCATGACAACAGAGAAACAGCAGAAACAATTTGAAGGAAGTGTTTTGGAGGAGCAGAAAAGAATTGTTGCGGGAGAATTTTTCAATGATAACAATTTGCCTTGGTGTGTAAAGACAGATGCAAACGGAAATACAACAGTTGATGAAAAGCGAATTCAGAAAGAGCAAAAAGATTTTGAACGCAATAAGGTGAAGTTTGCTTTTACTCTTGCTGATTTTATTCCAAAAGTTAGACATCAAACTTTAATCACTCACAAACTTGGACAGAAACCAAAAATTGTTCAGGTAATTTACAACGGGTGCAAAGAGAAAGAGGATTGGAAGAAATTTTTGAAGAGCTTCAAAAAAGATTTAGTTGCACTTTTAAAGCATGTTACTAAAAACTTTATTTCAAAAGGAGACAATGGGAAAAGATACAATGCTTCAAAACTTGTTATTGATTTAGGGTTAGAAGAAAAAGACACCGACTACATTGAAAATCTTTTATCGTTTGCAAATTGGTTAGGCTACTTACACTATGAAGGAACATTTTTACCAATGGGAGTTGAATTGTACTTGAATTCAAAAAAAGAAATTCGCCATGAAGAAAGTAATTCAACAGACAAACAAGTTCACGAAGATTTTGAAACAACACAGAAATTAAGAGAGTTGAGATTGATTGCTCTTGAATGTTTATCAGGTATTAAAACCAAACAAGAGAAAGATAAATTCATTACCGATTATTTTGGTTGCGATGATTCAGGAAAAATTATTGCACTCTTAATAAATCATCTTGGTGAAAATCACGAAGCATTAAAAGCATTCCGTGACGAAGCATTAAAAAGTGCTTATGAAGAATTGAGTGACGAACAAAAGAAAGTTTATGATGAGGACACTTCAAAAAATGTTCAGGTAATTGCGGGACCAGGAAGCGGAAAGACACATACACTAATACTTCGTGTTGCAAGATTGATTCATACAGAAAACATACGACCTGAAAATATTTTAGTATTGGCTTACAACCGAGCAGTTGTAGTTGAACTCAAAGAAAGATTGACAAAACTTTTTAGTTCGTTAGGTTATGCAAATATCATTGGACGATTGAAGGTTTTCACATTTCACGGTTTTTGCAAATTCAGTTTGAGAGATTCAATTCGCAACTTAGAATTTGCTCAATGGATTCCAAAGTTTATTGAGACCGCAAGAAATCAACCCGGAATTATCAGCAACCAACTTGGAGTTATCAAGTATGTTTTCGTTGACGAGTTTCAAGACATTACCAATGATAGATTAGAACTTCTAAAACTAATTGCAAATCCAAAGAACACTTTCACTACTGTAATTGGCGACCCGAACCAAAGTATTTACGGTTATGAAAGGGTAAATGAAGGAGGAAGCAGAAGTCCGAAAGACAACTATGATAAGTTTGCTTCTATTTATAATCCAGTTGTTCTTCGCATTGGTGACAACTTTAGGTCTTATCCTCAAATCTTAACTGCTGCTGAAAGATTGCTAACATACAATGAGGATACATTTGATTTTGTTCCACTAAGACCGACCACAAATGCAACACACACATACAGAGAAATAATTCCTTGCGATGGAATCAATGACAGTTGGCTTGACAAGTTAGGAGAACTTATTGAAGAAGTAAATCCTGCAACTGGAAACAAGTATCGTCAGGTTGCAATAATGTTCAGAAGAAATATAGAAATTTATCGTGCCTACAATTTAGTTGAGAAGAAAAAACAAGAACTGAATTGGAATATCAGAATGAGAATACAAGGTGAAGGCGAGGACTTTACACGAACAAGAGAAATTGCTTGGGTGATTGACAACTTTTACAAACTAAAAACAGAGCAAAGAATTACTTCTGATTTCATTGAACAATTCAGAACTTATCAAACAAGTTTAAGAATAAGATTTCCTAACTGGGATTTCTACTACTTCAATTTTTTGGAATGCCTATTGCATGAATTTTCAAAACACAAAGAAGATGATTCCACTTACAAAGACCTTTTAGAATTTGTTCAGGAACTTGCACAGAAAGACGATGGACAGTTAAGCAAGATTTACTACAATCATTTGAGAGCAGTAATTGGTGAAGACCATAAAACAGAAATTGTTTTGACAACGATGCACAAAGTGAAGGGACTTGAATTTGATGCGGTGATAATTCCGGCATCATTTACAAATCTTCCACTTAAAGATTCGGAATTTGAAAATCTTGATGAAGAACAGTATCGTGAATTGATTGAAGAAGAAAGAAGATTGATGTATGTTGCATACACAAGAGCAAAATATCGTTTGGTTGCTTTCTATGGTGAAAGGGAAAGAGCAATGATGGAAGGAACAAATCACTCCTTTCCAGAGGAAGAAATAAATGCTTTGGGAATTTCCGTTCCGTCAGGTATTGATAAATATTTTATCGGTTGGGGAGCAACAGTTAGTGGCAATTTAGTTTTCAATACGATTGAACAAACATTAAAATTCGGAAGCATAATTTCGCTTAGGAAAGCAACCAACAATTGGTTTTTGAATTTGAACGGTTCACGAATCGGTTGTCTTTCAAAAAAAGTTTCAAATTATTTATCTACTAAGACAAACGGACACACAGCGATTGAGGGCTTCAGAGTTTCCAATATTTACAAATGGACATTAGAAGACACAAAGAAATTTGACTTGAAAAATAACACTACTTTTGAAAACAGTTGGACAGACACGGCCAAAGAAAGAGGATATATTTACTTAATAGAATTTTCAGGATATGGAACAGCGAATTAAAAGCCACCGCACAAAAAAACACACTCTTAAAAACCCCTGCAAGCCAACGCTTCAACCAAAGTTTTTAAGAGAGTATTTTTTTCTCCCACCCAAAAAGGAATTCAATTTTTTTTCTCCCTCCCTTCGGTGTTTTAATTTTTTTTCCAACGCACAGTCCACGACAAACAAGCACTCTGACAGTTTACTGCATGACATATATAGACACAGCAACATGGACACGAATGAAGAAGCACGAACCGCTAACAGGCGTTTGGCAAAAAAGCGGGTTCAGTGGTTAATTGAACATTCTACCTCGTATCAACTTTTGTGCTGGGTTGACAGTTTAGTGTTTCGAAATCCGCTTCTTCGCAAAGCGCCAAAACGTTATCGGTCAGCTTAAAAGACGACGCAGTAAAACACAATGACAGACTTTAAAACATACTATAATTCTAAATTTCGAGACGACATCAATATGTTTTTCTCGACCATTCCAGATGAAAGTAGGTTTCACGAAGACAAAGACCAAAAATTAATTTTTTCTATTCAACACGAAAGATTAACTCCACAAAAAAATCATTTGGACTTTTTAGACATAGATTCAAAAGAGTTTTTTGGTGTTGGATTATTTTTTACGGTATTGACCGATATGGTTTGCTATACTCATTACAAGGACAATTATGACAAATTCCAAAGTTTGACTCGTTACCCAAAACTAATTGGAAATTGTTTAAGTTGGTGTCATTATCATTTGCACCCGGGAGACATCTTTTATGCTATGAATCAAGGAAGAAGTGCAACTGAGCCACACTTACTATTTATTGACAAATTTTCTGAAGCAATTGAAACAATGAAAAAAGAAATAGTTGATTTTTTCAAAGAACATTTAACCGAAATTGACGGTGAGACTTTTTGGAGCAAGTGTAAAAATGAGTTTCCCTATAAAACAGACAAAATATGATACCAGACTACCAATCCTTAATGCTTCCTTTACTTAAACTTGTTTCAGACAGACAAGAACACAAATACAGGGACCTAATTGAAAAATTGGCGACCGAATTTCAAATAACAGACGAAGAACGTAAAGAACTTTTGGCAAGTGGCAATCAAGCAATTTTTGACAACAGAGTTGGTTGGGCAAAAACCTATTTAAAAAAAGCTGGACTTCTCGACTCTCCAAGACGGGCGACATTTGTAATTACTCAAATTGGACTTGATACATTAAAGAAAAATCCCGACCGAGTTGATGCAAAATATTTGAGACAGTTTCCTGCATTTTTAGAGTTTCAAAATGCTTCACGGAATGACAACGAAACAGAAGAAGAAACAACTGTTATTGCCGTTAGTGAACAGACACCTGAAGAAAATCTTGACAAAGCATATCAACGAATTAGAAAATCATTAGCATCTGAACTACTTCAAAATGTAGTTGACCTTTCCCCGACATTTTTTGAGCGACTTGTAGTTGAGCTTTTAGTAAAAATGGGTTACGGTGGTTCAATCAAGGACGCAGGAAAAGCAATAGGAAAAAGCGGAGACGAAGGAATTGATGGAACAATAAAAGAAGACAAACTCGGACTTGATATTATTTATATTCAAGCTAAACGTTGGAGACCAGGAAACGTAGTTGGACGACCTGAACTTCACAAGTTTGTTGGTGCTTTAGCTGGACAAGGAGCTAAAAAAGGAATCTTTATTACGACATCAAATTTTACAAAAGAAGCGTTGGACTATACACCGAAAAATGAAACTAAAATTGTTCTTATTGACGGTGAACAATTGGCTCAACTAATGATTGACTATAATCTTGGTTGCACGACACATCAAACTTACGAACTTAAAAAAATCGACAGTGACTATTTTGGAGAAGAGTAACACATACGACAGAAAAGAAAGCCGAACCGATAACAGGCGTTTGGCAAAAGTGGCGGTTCAGTGCTCCGCAGACACATTTGTGGTTAATCAAAGTTTGGTTCTCCGCATCAACATTTGTGGTGAAAATCGCCACCTTCTTGTAGCTGCAAACCGTTATGGGCAAGCTTAAAAAGACACAACAACCAAAAATTATAATTATGAAAAAAACAATTGAGTTTAAATTTGGAGACCAACTTTTGAGAATTTCCGCAGACGAAATTATTATGCCAAGAATTGGCGAAAAAATAGACATCTACAATTTATTTGCAACACCAAACGAAAGAAAAGAATACAACACTTTCAAAAAGGATGGAGTTTTATTTGTATTAGACATTTTCCACAACATTAGCCAGACGGAACAGATTATTGAAGTAATGTTATCCAATGAACTTGATTTTAAAAATGACTTTTATACTTCTATTTGCAATTGTATTGACTAAATAGAAAACAATGACAAGAATTTTAGACCTTAATCATTTAGACGCAAGACAATTTTTTCTCAAAGAAGAAAGCTATTTCAACTTTGACCTTCCAACATATTTTGTGTTTGAAAATTTATTGCAAGTTGTTTCTAATCATATTGGTGGACAAGAACTTTCTGCATTATATTCGACTTACAATAATGGACAACGACAAACTAAAAGACATTTTCCAGCAGAATTTGAAGATGTAAACTATAAATTCTTAAATAATAGGGACGGAAAATTTGCTTGGCGACCATTCCAATTAATACACCCAGCACTTTATGTTTCACTTGTTAACAAAATTACGGAACAAGCAAATTGGAGTTTAATTGTAGCTCGGTTCGCTGAATTTCAAGCTAATCCAAAAATTAGATGTTACAGCATTCCATTGCGTTCGGACGACCAACAGTCAGATAAAGCAACTTCAATTAGTCAATGGTGGCAAGCGATTGAACAACAGTCCTTGGAATTAGCATTGAAATATGAATACGTTTTACATACAGACATTTCGGACTGTTACGGCTCAATCTATACACATTCTGTTCCTTGGGCTATTCATTCAAAGCCAGTTGCAAAAGCACAAAGAAGAAATGATAACCTAATTGGAAACGCAATTGACAAGCATTTACAGGATATGGCTTTTGGTCAAACAAATGGAATTCCACAAGGGAGTGTTTTAATGGATTTTACAGCAGAAATGGTTCTTGGATATGCAGACTTAGAGCTATCAGACAGAATACAGCAAGACAATATACAAGACTATGAAATAATTAGGTACAGAGACGACTACAGAATTTTTTCAAACAATCCACAAACAGCAGAACATATCACCAAAATACTGACTGAGATTTTAATTGAGCTTGGAATGCGATTAAACGCTCAAAAAACAATTGTTTCAAACAACGTCATTAAAAGCTCAATTAAGTCTGATAAGTTATATTGGATTTCTGCAAGAAAAGGAGCGAAAGGAATTCAAGAACATCTATTGATAATTCACAACTTATCTGAACTGCACACAAATTCAGGAAGTCTATCAAAAGCATTATCAAAGTTTTACAATAGAATTAAAGGCATAAAAAAGACCAATCAGAATATTGCTGTCTTGGTAAGTATCTTGGTTGACATAATGTATAAAAACCCACGAACATACCCGATTGCTTCTGCCATTCTTAGTAAGCTCTTATCTCTAATTCCAGAGAATAATAAGAAGAATGAAATATTAGACCTTGTTTCCCAAAGATTTGAAAAAATACCAAACACAGGGCACATAAAAATTTGGCTTCAAAGACTTACTATTAAACTCGACAGACAAAAACAGTATTCAGAAAGGCTTTGCGAAAAAGTCAATAACCAAGCGTTACAAATATGGAATTCAGATTGGCTTGAAAATAATCTGAAAACTCTCATTGAGACGACTGCTATCGTAGATGCAACAGTAATTGCAGACATAGACGTTGTGATAGCTAAAGAAGAAGTTGAGTTATTTAAAACAGAATATGACTATGCAGAAGAACCAGCGGAATAGAAAGCCAGCCCATAACAGCACCTACAATAAATTGGCGGTTCAGTGATTAAATGAAGCTTTATGCTTCGTATCAAGTTTTGTGGTGGCAGACAGTTTTGTGCTTCGAAATCGCCAACTTCGGGTAGCTGCAAAACGTTAGCTGCAAGTTTAGGGGACATTACTAACATCAAATTGACGAGCTTTTAATCAACATTTTTGACAACATGGGACAAAAACCGACACCGCTTCTAAAGCCAACGCAAAAAATAATTTTCTTTTTTAAAGCCACTCTAAAAAAAATATGCTATCCCACATTGCACACATTTGCTTGCCGATACACAAGCCAACCCAAAGGCAAAGGCAAAAGAGTTCAATCGCTAACGCACCGAAAACAATCCGCTTTGTGCAAAAAATTAAACTATTTACTTTTTTAACAGTCAAATCGTAAGTGAAATTTGAAGAAATATACAAACAGTTCAGCAAGTTGGTTTTCAACTTGGCTTTGCAGTATGTGCAGAATACTGAAGATGCAGAAGAAATTACACAAGATGTTTTTTTAACAGTTCATCAATCGTTAAAGTTATTTCAACAAAACTCGGAAATCCAAACTTGGATTTATCGCATTGCTATAAATAAGTCGCTTGATTTTATAAAAGCAAAGAACCGCAAAAAGCGGTTTGCTTTTATAACTTCTTTGTTTCACGATGACGGCAACGAACTAAAAAATTTAGGTCATAATTTCAACCATCCCGGAATTTTGTTGGAACAAAAGGAAGCCTTGGAAAGCTTGTTTCAACACATCAATGCGTTGCCAGATAATCAAAAGACTGCTTTGATTTTGAGTAAACTTGAACAGAAAAGCCAAAAAGAGGTTGCTGAAATAATGAAACTAAGCACCAAAGCCGTTGAATCACTTTTACAAAGAGCCAAAACTAATCTTGCGAAAAAAATAAACCCAAGCGAAGGAAAATAAAAAGAATGTCGTCTAACCCTATTGATAAAAACAAAATGCACATGGAAGATTTTTTAAAACCACTTGAAAGCATTAAACAAGTAGAGGCATCGCCTTACTTATTTACCCGAATTCAACAACGAATTCAAAATAAGTTAGACAATCGTGTGCCGATGAAATTGGTGTATTCTATTGCTGCCTCGTTTGTTATTTTACTTTCCATAAATGCATTTACAATGTTGCAGCAAAATCATTCAAAAAATAAAGAAGCCAATATTGCCCAAGCTTTCCAACTCATACCAGATAACAACCTTTACAAATGAACAGAACAAGATTAATCAGTTTTATAGCTATTGGATTACTCATCACTAATTTGTTGATGATTGGATTTGTTTTTTTAAACAAACCCCAACATCCAATGCATGGCGGGCCAAAAAAAATAATTGCAGAACGCTTGCATTTTGATGCACAACAAATAAGCGATTACGATAAATTAATAGTTACTCATCAGGGAAATATAAACGCCAAAGATTCTTTGATACGGCTAACAAAAAATGAATTGTATGGAAGCATCAATTCAAATAATACAGCAATTAAAGATTCTCTTGAAAACAAATTGGGACAACTGCAAATTGATATTGAAGAAATTAACTACAATCATTTTTTAGACATCAAAAAACTTTGCAAAGAAAATCAACTGACATATTTCAATGACTTGGTAAAAGATTTGGCTCAACTTTTTGCAAGACCAAACCAAAAACCAAAGCATTGAAAAAGATAAACCTTTTAATATTATTGCATTTATTTTTTCTAAATTCTTTTAGTCAGAAGTTAGAAAGTGTAAATATTTCATTTGCTGTTGTTTTCAAAAACAACCCCATCGTTTTGCACGATTCGACTTATAACTTACATGATGGAAACTCAATAAAATTTGAAACTCTCAAATTTTATATTTCCAACATTCAGTTATTCCAAAATGAGGCAGCAGTTTACACCGAGCAAAACAGCTTTCATTTAATTGATGTTTCTGATGCTTCATCACAAAATGTTTTTCTGAAACTGGCAAACGGAATTAGCTTTAATAAAATAAAATTCAATCTTGGCATTGATAGCACCACCAATGTGGGTGGTGCTATGGGTGGCGATCTTGACCCAACAAAAGGAATGTATTGGACTTGGCAAAGTGGTTATATCAATTTCAAAATGGAAGGAATATGCAACACTTGCACCGATTCAAAAAAAGAGTTTGAATTTCATTTAGGCGGTTATCAATATCCGTTTAATTCTTTACAATCAGTTGAATTGAAAACAACCGCGAACAGCTTCAAAATAATTTTAGACCTCCGTAAATTTTTCACTGCCGTTGATTTGAAAAAGCAAAAACACATCATGTCGCCATCTGCTGATGCGGTAATTCTTTCACAACAACTTGCAAAATGTTTTAGTATAAAATGAGAAAGTATGCAATCGTATTTTTGTGTTTTTTTCTTTTCGCTTTTGTGATAAAGGAAAGCCTTTTTACTGTTCCCGAATATTTCCCGCTACCTGTTTATGATTTTTCAAAAAATCCATTAACTGAAAATAAAATTCTTTTAGGCAGAACTTTATTTTATGAGCCAATGCTTTCAAAAAACAATACTATTTCTTGCGAAAGTTGCCATTCGCCATTCTCTGCGTTCACACATATTGACCATAATTTAAGTCACGGAATACACGACAGCATTGGCACACGAAATTCGCCCGCATTGATGAACTTGGCTTGGCAAAAATATTTTATGTGGGATGGTGCAGTGAACAATTTAGACATGCAAGCATTGGCTCCAATTTCTCACCCTGCCGAAATGGGAAGTTCAATTAATGAAGTGGTAGAAAAACTAAATGCGTCCGAGAAATACCGGAAACTATTTTACAATGCTTATGGAGATAATACTGCAACAGGCGAAAAAACATTAAAAGCCATTTCGCAATTTATGCTCACTTTGGTAAGTGCCAATTCTAAATACGATAAGGTAATGCGAAAGGAGTCAAATTTTACAGAGCAAGAAGCAAACGGCTATTTGCTTTTTAAAAACAATTGTGCATCGTGTCATACTGAACCTTTATTTACCAACGGCAATTTTGAAAATAATGGCTTGCCAATGGATTTACTATTAAAAGATATTGGAAGAATGAAAGTAACATCTAATAAAAATGACTCCTTAAAATTTAAAGTGCCTTCATTGCGAAATATTGAATACAGTTATCCCTACATGCACGATGGACGATTCAAAAAAATATCAGAAGTTTTAAATCATTACACCAATGGAATTCAACCTTCAAAAACTTTGGCTACCCAATTAAAGCATGGCATTCAATTATCATCAAACGAAAAGGTGGACATCATTGCTTTTCTGCTTACACTTTCTGATAAAGAATTTGTGTTCAATCCAAAATTTCAATATCCAAAATAAATATTTCTGCCAAGCGAAGGATTCAAAAAAAAGTATCGTCTAACTAAACTGAAACAAACAAATTAATCATCAATAAAATAGAAAAATGAAAAAAACAATACTAACAATCGCAACAATGTTTTCAATAGCATTGGCAAGTGCACAAACCAATCCAGCCATAACAGGTTGGTTACAAAACAACACCATTACTGCACGGCATTATGTGTCGGGTAATTCAACACCCATAAACGATGCAGCACTTGTAAATGTGCAAACAGTGCAGTATAATACAACCGATGTGTATGTAGCAACTACAGGTTTGCCGAGTTATATTACTGGTCCGTTTTTAGACGGTAATCCCTCATTGGCAACCAACCAAAATGCTATTTTTAAATTTCCTTTAAACCCTGTTCAAAATACAGGAACTCCTGTGAATACAACTGGCGGAAATATCGGTGTTTTTATAAATGGTGTTGCTTTATTTGATTATAGAGATGGCGTTGCTTGGAATAATACAACAATGGCATTATGCGGTGGACCAGGTAATCCACCCTGCCCGGGTGGAATGGGTGCTACGCAAGCCTGGAACAGAGATGCAATTCCTGCTGAAATGGGAGGCTTTGATTGTGCTAAAGCACATCCTGCAATGGGGAACTATCATCATCACCAAAACCCAAGTGCATTTAATTTAGACTTGGTTGTGATTTCAACTATTTGCAATTTGTATAATGCAGATGGGTTATATGCAATAAACAACTCAGTGCATTCGCCATTGATTGGTTTTGCTTATGATGGTTTTCCTATTTATGGGGCTTATGGTTATCAAAATGTAAATGGGACTGGTGGCATTGTTAGAATGAAATCAAGTTATTCACTCAATGCAGCAACTACACGAGCATTAGGTCCGAATGTAAGCGCAACATATCCAAATGGATATTTCAGAGAAGACTATCATTACACAGCAACATCAGCAGGAACTCCTGATTACTTAGATGAACACAATGGAAGATTTTGCATTACCCCTGAATATCCTGCTGGCATTTATTGCTATTTTGCAACTGTAGACGCAAATTGGAATTCAGCTTATCCGTATGTGGTAGGCCCTACTTTTTATGGCTCAATTGTAGCTGCAAAGGTAACAACGGTGCCTAGCGGAACTAGTACTTATACATCAACAGCAACCGGTATTGCAAATACACATTTAGAATCAGCACAAGTAAATGTGTTTCCAAATCCTACAAGCGACCTTTTAATCATTCAGTTAATTGACATCAACAAAGAAAATTTAAAAGTGGAATTGTTTGACATGAGCGGAAAATTGATTGAAACCACAAATCTATTACAAGGTAGCACCATTGCATATTTTGATACCAAAGCATTATACAGCGGACAATATTTAGTCAAGATTTCAAATGGCAATACCGTTACAACAAAAAAGGTTGTGGTAAGTAAATAAAAACCTTGAAATTGAAGTAAAAAAATTAACACATTGAGGAGTTTAATCTTGTTGCCAAATAAAATGAAAATGAAAAAATGCATATCACTTTTCGCTCTATTGTTTATAAGTATAAATTCGTTTAGCCAAACGGTTGGGTTAATTCAACATACTGCCCAATCATTAGACGATGGCTATCTTTTGTTTGCACCCATTGGAAGCACTACAACTTACTTAATTGATAAATGTGGTAAGCAAGTAAAAACTTGGGCAAGTATTTATAAACCTGGGCAGTCGGCTTATATACTTGCTGATGGCACATTGCTTAGAACGGGAAACGCAAACAATACTACTTTTACAGCAGGTGGTAAAGGTGGCATCATTGAAAAAATTGATTGGAATGGAAATGTTACTTGGACATACACAGTATCCGATGTTACAAAATGTCAACATCACGATGTTAAGGCTTTACCAAATGGAAATGTATTAGTTATAGCTTGGGAAAGTAAAACCAATACACAAGCCGTTGCGCAAGGAAGAAACCCAGCATTAGTTCCAACAACTTTATGGAGCGAACAAATTTTAGAAATACAACCTGTTGGTGCAACAGGCGGAAATATAGTTTGGGAGTGGCATTTATTTGACCATTTAATACAAGACTTTGATAACACAAAACCAAACTATGGTACCGTAGCATCAAACCCACAATTAATGAATTTGAATTATGGAGCGAGTGCCACTCAATCAGATTGGATACATTTAAACTCCATCGATTACAATTCTACACTGAACCAAATATTATTATCCTCTCACGCGACAGGCGAAGTTTGGATAATTGATCACAGTACTTCAACGGCACAATCAGCTTCGCATACTGGTGGCAATTCTGGTAAAGGTGGTGATATTTTATATAGATGGGGAAATCCTCAAGCATACAATAATGGCACTGTAAGCAATCAGAAGTTTTTTGGACAACATAATGCTCATTGGATTGAAGCGGGTTTTCCTTATGCCAATCAAATTATGGTTTTTAATAATGGTAACGGTAGAACGGGCGGAAATTACTCAACAGTTGAAATTATTAATCCTCCAGTAAGTAGCTATACTTATTCGGCTACTTTACCTTATTTACCAACCTCAAACTCTTGGATTTATAATGCAGGCAACCCAAATAGCTTTTACGCACAAAACATTTCGGGGGCACAACAATTATCAAATGGTAATGTAATAATAGCAAATGGACCTACTGGCATATTTACTGAAGTTGATGCCACTGGTATTCAAGTATGGAAATACGTTAACCCTGTATCAGGAACAGGCATAATAGCACAAAATGCTACTCCAACACAGAACCTAGTTTTTAGGTGTAGTTTTTACCAAAGTAATTTTTCGGGTTTTGCAACTCATTCACTAACAAGCAGTGGCATTATTGAAAATACTAATACAGTTTCTGCAACTTGCAGTTTAACAACTGGCATCAATGATAATTTTATAGATAATCAAGTAGTATTATTCCCCAATCCTGCGAATACTAACATAAATGTAGATTGCAAAAAAGGGTATCAAATATTTTCAATCACGGGAACAATAATTAAGCAGAGTAGCCAAAACACACAAACCATTGACATAAGCGAATTGCCTAAAGGAATGTATATTTTAAAATCAGAAAACAAAGTTGCGCGATTCATAAAAGCAGAGTAACTGGAAACAGCCAAAGCAATGAAGCCTGCCCACAAAAAATACACTCTCTTAAAAAACGCTGCAAGCCAACCCACGAAGCAATTTTTTAAGAGAGTGTTTTTTCTCCCACCCAAGATTTTTTTGCCACCCTCTCTTTAAAAAAGAAATTTATTTTTCTTCAACGAACAATTTTATTGTTAACTTGGACCGACACCGCTTCTAATGTAAATCACTTCTAACAAAGTGTGTGCGAACTTGAAACAGTCGTACTTCGTGTGAAAAGAAAACCAGCAGCTAACAGCACCTACCCAAAAGGCGGGGTTTCGTGTTCCTAAGACACATTTGTGCAAGCCAAAGTTCAGTTCTCCGAATGAAGTTTAGTGTTAAAAGTCCCGCCCTTCGGGTAGCTGCAAAACGTTGGCGTCATATTTATACGACCCGATAATATGACACTGCAAAACCTATATAAAAAATCGTATGTCTTATTGCCAACGCATTTAGTCCCAACAACGATTTGCACAACGACACCTGGCGCTTTTATGGCACCCAATTTTTAGTGGCATGCATTTTCGGGGTGCACAACCGACTGGGCGAGCAAGTATACAGCAGTCCGATGCTCGGTTTCGAGTAGGATGGCAGTTGCAAAGGCAAGCCCCTTGCGCTCGGTACTTATGCATACTTACTGCGCTACACCTACCTGAGCGGCGAGGAGTATTTTTGGAAAGGAAATGTTAATTTGTTGCGTTAGGTTTAATATTTGGGCACCCCGCTGCGCGGCCGGGCTGTCTGCTCCTACACCCTTTCCGCCTGCGGCTCTAAGGGTGTACCGCTACCATCCCTGGTGCGGGCTTGAGAGGGTAAAGAAAATATCAAAAAAAAGATAAAAAGATAAAAAAAGATTGTATGTTAGCAACATCGAAACTCATATTTTCGAAAAACCCAAGTAAGCGACCT
>Ga0163154_10004055_pt1 | contig 19589 bp, 16 predicted proteins | sample OliLakLV19MP9P1_FD_148649 | JGI IMG/M metagenome (GOLD analysis project Ga0163154, IMG submission 148649) | Freshwater microbial mat bacterial communities from Lake Vanda, McMurdo Dry Valleys, Antarctica - Oligotrophic Lake LV.19.MP9.P1 | ecosystem: Environmental > Aquatic > Freshwater > Lake >...
CACAATCCCTACGGCTTTACAGCGTGGATGGCGGGAGCAGGCGTCAAAGCGGGCTTGAGTTATGGCGCAACGGATGAATTCGGCTACAAAGCGGAAAAAGATGTCTGCACGATCTACGATTTTCATGCGACGGTCTTGCACCTGCTCGGCTTGGATCACAAGAAATTGACGTTCTATCACAACGGCAGTCAACGCCGCCTGACAGATGTTCACGGCGAAGTGATTCGCCCGCTTCTCGCTTAACAGTGGCAACCCTGCATTAACGCCAAAATCAAATTGACCTCTTGCAAGGGTCGAGTACAAGAACGTACCCGACTCAAAAACAGCCGTCCTGCGGACGAAATTCCCCTGCCCTTCGAGTGCGAAGCATGGCACGGCGGAACGAGACCTGCATGAAGAATTTATTCTGTTGGATTCTTGCAAGAGGTCTAATGGAGCCTTTCAGATTCAATCACGGTTTACTGGGATTGCCTGTAGAGCGAAACGTGGTTTTGATGACCTGCCGACCCAATGACCTAATACTACAGTTGGAGATGTGGGATTTTCGCCAAGATTATGGAATAAAGAGTTGTCTCTGCGCCCAGATGTAGCATTGTCAGAGAAGCCTCATCACTATATCCCATAGTAGACGTTTGAAGTACAACTGTAGTACTAAGTGTTTCGCTGTTCGTCTATGTAAACGAGCAGGATTTGAATAATGTACAGAGTATGCTTGTACAGGGTGCTGACCCGAATGTTGAAGTTAATGGCATAAATGCTCTGCAAGCAGCTAAAGCCTTAAAAAGAGAGGATATTGCTCAACTCCTTATAAAATATGGTGACAAACAGTGAATGCTCTATAAAATCCGCTTAAACTTCTCTTGAAAATAAGTCTTAATCCTTCAAGGTCAAGCAGTCAACACAACGGCAAACGCGCTCCGCCAGATGATATGGTGGAGCGCATTTTATTCAGAAGGGTGCGGCTTATTTCGAGTAGCGGCGTGCGCCTCGGAACCGTTGATTGTAGTAACCGGAGTTCAGCGAGTCCACGCGAACGCCACCGGAGCGGCGGCTCGACGCATGAACGAACTTGCCGTCTCCCACATACATTCCAACGTGTGAAATGCCGGGCGTCACCGTATGGAAGAAAACGAGGTCGCCCGCCTTGAGATTGGCTTTGTCCACTTCCTGACCCATAGTCGCTTGAGCGCGTGCGGAGTGGGGCAGATTGACTCCCTTTTGGCGGTACAGGTAACTGGTGAAACCCGAACAATCAAAACCGCCTCGCGCACTGCCGCCGTAGCGATACGGCGTGCCGCGATAGGAGTAGGCGGAGCGGACAATATCGGTGTTGGCTCCCGGCGCAGAGGCTTCGGGGGTATATCGCTTCGCCACACGGGGAGCAGAACGCACAATCTTTGCAAGTTCGCGCTTCTGTCTGGCGTCTCGACGGGCTTCGGCAACCTGTTTGGCATACGTTGACTTCCAAGCGCGATCATTGGCGCGTTTGGCAACAGTCTTCCATTTCGGGGCAGCGGTTTTGACGACGGCTTTTTTGGCAGAGGATTTCGGGGGCGTCCATTTGACAAGATGCTTGATCGTATGCTTGATCGTTTTTGGAGCGGGTTTTGCGGCTTTGACCGTCCATTTCACGGGTGCGTTCGTTTTTCGGGACTTCGCTGTTCGAGCGACAGTCTCTTTTTTGACCGTAGGAATAAGAATTTTCACGCCGTCACGCAGTTTGTCGGCATTTTTGAGACCGTTCCATGCGGCGATTTCTTTGACTTCGACATGATACTTGCGAGCGATACTGCCCAGCGTTTCGCCGGATTTGATAGTATGTCGCTGGTGCGCGGAGGCGGAGAGGCTGACGGCAAGCAGAGCCATTGACAGAGACGCGAGCGGGAGTCGCGTCCAAAGGGTTTTCGTCCGGTTCACAGTGATCGATCCTTCCTTGACGTGGCATTGTCTCTGACGTGGAGACACGCCGCGACAGGCATCCTGACCTGTTCTAGACTTCATAAAGAATAATTGTCAAATCATTGGAGATTCAACGACGCGGCAGAGGTGGTGCTTGTCTGCCGGATGTGTGGCGTATCACGGAGTTTCTGTGATCTATTTCACACATTGGGTTTTTGGTCTGGGAATCTTAACCCATTTCGGCAGGCAGAGTCAACAGTTTCGGAGAAAAAAAGTGATTGCCGCCACACTTTTCTGAATCTTCTTCGTGAAACGCCCTGTCTCGCTCCCTGCGTATGTTATACTTTAAGGGTAAGAACGCAAGACAGAACGAGGCGCAAGAAATGTCGGTGGCGCAAGTGCTCAAAGCACTGCCAACAAGCGGAACATGGCTGGGACTGCTGGATATTCTGGTGGTCGCCTACCTCATTTATCGTCTGCTTTTGCTGGCACGCGGCTCGCGTGCGCTCCAAATTCTGGGCGGAATCGGCACGCTGCTGGTCGCGCTCTTCGTCAGTGATCGCCTCCAACTCGATACGCTGAACTGGCTGCTGCGCCAAATTGTCCCGCTGGGTCCTGTCGCCATCGTGATTCTCTTTTATCCCGAACTGCGTCATGCGTTGGAAGAGTTTGGACCGCGATTCTGGCAGCGCGGCTTGACCCTGCTTCAAGGCGAAGACTCGACGGAAGCCGTTGGCGATGTGGTCGCAGCCGTCACTCTGCTGTCTGCCAAACGCATTGGGGCGTTGATCGTCTTCGAGCGACAAACCGGACTCGACGAAGTGATCGAAACCGGAACACGCATGGACGCCGCCGCTTCCATCGAACTCTTAGAGACCCTATTCTATAAAGGAACGGCTTTGCACGACGGCGCGGTTGTCATTCGGGGCGGGCGAATTGTCGCTGCTGGCTGTATCCTGCCCCTGACAGATCGCCCCAAAATAGATGCCGCTGTTCATACCCGCCACAAAGCCGCGCTTGGAATGTCCGAGAACAGCGATGCCGTAGTCGTCGTCGTTTCAGAAGAGACCGGCATTATTTCTATCGCTGTTGACGGCAATCTGTTGCGCGGATTCAAGTCCGATTCCCTGCGTGACCGTCTGTTGCAGCTGTTGCAGCAAACGACATCGGAACCCAAACCTGCCAGAGCCAAGCAGCAGAAACGAAAGGCGTCCTGAGATGAGTGTCATTCAACGCCTCCAATCGCCGCTTCCGCCACCAAAACCCAATCGGCGCGATCCGTTCGCGTTGTTGCGGCATAATTTCCCGTTGAAAATGATCTCGGTTATCGTCTCGGTGCTGCTGTATTTTTTCGTGCAATCGGAGCGCAATCCGTCGCTGACAAAGGCATTGGTTGCCCAAATCGTCATTGAGAATCTGCCGCCCAACACAGACGTAAAGAACCAAGATCAGGTTATGGTCAGCGTCACGGGGACACGCGGGGCCGTCGAACGCCTTAAAGATAACGACATTCGCGCAGTTGCCGACCTTTCCAGCATCAAGGCAAACAACGAAGATGGACAGTTGGTGCGCGTCAATTTCAAGGCGGTCAATGTGCCGCCCGGAACCGTGCTGACCTTCGAACCGCCAAACCGAATGGTCAAAATGCAGATTTTTCAGCCGGAATCTCGTTTGATGGCGGTAGAAGCAAACTTCCCGCAGGAGCCTGCCGCCGGATTCGAGTACAGCAAGCCCGAAGTGAAGCCGAGCCGTATCAAAGTGCGCGGGATGCCCGACGCCGTGCGAAAAGTGACCAATTTGATCGTCATCGCGACACCGATAGAACCCGGCGGAACTATCGAGGGAATGTTCCCTGTTTTGGCGCGTGATGCCAAGGATAAGCCCGTCGAAGGAATCACTTTGGAGCCGAGCATGGTGAAGGTGACGGTTGTGCTTGTTGCCCGCCCGCCAATGAAAATCGTGCCGATCAGCCCGAATATCATTGATTTGCCGAGTTTGCCATATCGTCTTGAAGATGTGCGCGTCATGCCCAATCAAGTGCGGATCACCGGACGACCCGAACGCCTCAACCAAATCGGCACGCTCGAAACGGAAGAGGTTTCCGTTCGCGATATGACCGAAACCCGCACTATCGAAGTGGGATTGCAAAAACCCGTAGACGCGGCGGTTCAGGATATGGACGGCAAGCCGATCAGCAAAGTGCGCGTACAGTTCGTGATTCGCCGTTCCAATATCACCGCACCGCCGCCGATCACTGTGCCGCCCAACAAAGACGTGCGCGATAATGGGGCAGGAAATATCAATCCTTAGCACGAATTTACAAACGATGGTTACTCCCGCTTCACAACCGATACTTGCGCCCGCGCACGACGCGACGCGCACCGTCTGCACTGATGAGCCGACTCTTGAAGAGAACTTAACGGCACGCCCGATTACGGCGTTGTTTGATGGGGCGTTCGATCTCTATCGGCGGCATTTTCTCAAATTGGCGATGATTGTCGCAGTTGGATTTATTCCGCTTCAGATCGTTCTGCACGCCATCGTCAACTTTTGGCTGCGTCCGTGGTCGGTGAAAATTGACAGCATGGGCGAAGAGGATCAAATCACGCAAGCCCTGCTGATCGCTTTGGGATACTGCTTCACGGGCTATCCGCAATACGGCGTTCCCGGCATTTTTTCGCTGTTGGCATTGTTGGTTTTGAGTGCGCCCGTTGCAGTGGGAGTCGCCGCTGCCCTGCATGGCGAACCCGTCCGCGTGCGTGTCGCCTATTATCGCCTTCGCCGCGTATTACTGCGTTTGATTGGCGTTTGGACGGCGGCAATTACAGGAGGGATCGGAATCGTTCTCGGCTCGGTATTCATTTTGTCGTTCGTTTTGGGCTTGATTACTCTTGCGTTTGCCTCTGCGATGCCGGATGTTGTAGGTTATATTATTGTTTTCTCGATGATTATCGTTCCGTATGTGCTGGTCGCGGGGTTTGTGGCGCGTGTATTTCTGCTGGCGTCGCCGCTGATCATTCTCGAAGGGCGCACTGCCGGTGAAATTCCGACGCGCAACGGACAGCTGCTTAAAAGGATGAAATGGGGCAAAGTCTGTGCGGCGACGATTGCATTTCCGTTGATCGTTTTGGGCTTGCGGTTTTTCGTTTTGGGCGGCATGGAGTTCGTTTTGGCGGCATTCAAACTCGCGCCGACAATCAACTTCGCGGTGGAGAGTCTGCTCGCTTCATTGATCTATTTCTTTTTCGAACCGTTCTGGATGATCTTTCTCACGCTGTTGTATTTCGATGGGCGCATTCGGCGCGATGGTTATGATGTCTATCATATGGCGGAAGCATTGCAGCCGCGACGGGAGGATACGCTATGAGCGATCCGGTCAAAGTCCGCACCGACCTCAAAGAAATTCTCGCCCGCAGTGAGTTTCAGACCGCCGACAATGGCGAGAACAATCCGCTTCGTGAAGCGATTAAGTTTCTACAGAGAGAGTGGGACACGTTCGTAGAATGGTTCAAGAAATTGTTTGATTTCGCCTCGCAATACGGGACATTGGGACAGACCGTTGTTTATATCATCGTCGGGTTGATTTTGGTGGGGGCGGCGTGGCTGCTGGCGAAGATTCTGCGCCAATACTTCCAAAATCGCGCCCTGAACTCTGTTTCCGAACACACCGTTTTCGATATTGACGAACCCGAAGACCAAATTTCGCATGACTCGAATGTTTGGCTCACAGACGCCGAGGGAATGGCAAACCAGAACGATTATCGCCGCGCCTATCGCGCCGTGTTCGTGGCACTGTTGATGCACTTCGAGGCGGCAGAGATTTTGGCGTTCGAGCGCGGCAGAACCAACGGCGAATACTACAATGCTGTGCGAACCAAAACGCCGAAAGCCGCATCGGACAGTTTTCGCCACTTCGTTCTTGGATTCGATCATCGCTGGTACGGCAGTGAACCGACTACCGAATCCGATTATCGGCAAGCATTGAAATTCTATGCCGACATCGAGCAAGCCCTTGCCCCAAAGCCCCAAACTTCCAACGCTGCGCCTGTCGCAGAGGGAGCCTAAACGATGCGAAACCGACTGCGCGGCGGACGCGAAATACTGGGCATCTTTCTGCTGTTTGGGCTATTCTTGATTTTCGTGATCTACTCCGAACGGATCGCGCAGGAGACAACGCCCGCCGCAACGCCGAGTATGCACAACGCCAAAGCGGGCGGCGTCAAAGCACTGAATTTGTTGTTGGAACAGCAGGGTTACAAAGTTGCCGACTTGCGGAGTCCTTGGAATACGCTCCAAAACTCGGCGGGTCTGCTGATCGCCATCGAGCCATTCGAGAGAACGCGCCCCGTTCTTGAAGGCGAGATTGCGGCACTGACCCGATGGGTACAGAACGGCGGACATCTGCTATATCTCGTTGCCGCGCCCGAACGCCCCTATGATCCCAAAGATTCGCTGACGGGCGATATTGCTGTCATTGGATCAAAACAGACCGCGCCGACGCAGATCAAGCCGAAGTCCGAGTTTGCTGCCGATCCCGTGATGCAAGGGGTTGCATTACTCAATATCGGGGGACCTGTGCGGTTGCAAGCCAAAGCGGGCAGTCCATATCGCGTTTTGGCACGGGACAAAGACGGCAATCTGATCTTGGAGAAAACCGTTGGCAAGGGCAAATTTTGGGCGATAGCGTCCACATCGCTCGCCTCGAACGCCGGAATTCGTGAGGATGACAACGCGGTTTTTCTTGTCAATCTCGTCACTGCCGCCGTCGGAACCACAAGCAAAACGGTCTTATTCGACGAATATCATCATGGCGTGGGACTGCTCGACGCGCCCGGTTCGGGAGAACGCGGTCTGCTTGCCGCTACTCCGCTCGGCATCAAACTGGCGGTCTTGCATCTTCTCTTATTGACCGTCTTGGTCATCTATAACGGCAACCGTCTTTTCGGCAAACCCAAACACGTTCCTGTTCCGCAGTATCGTTCCAGCACCGACTTTTTGGGTGGAATGGCGCGTCTCTACAAGCGAGCCGGAGCCACCGATATAGCAGTCGGAGCGATGCACCAAGCCTTTGTCCGCGATTTGACCGCGCATCTGCTGCTGACGCCCGACGCCCCGATAGACACGATAATCGAGCGCACGCGCCAACGCTATCCCGTCGAACCAAATGCACTTGGGACTTTACTTGCCACCGGAGCCGCCGCACAAGCCGGAAAGCGCGTCAGTACAGCGGAAATGATTCGCCTCGCCGAACAATACGACACTCTCAGGAGGAAACTCGACCTTGCCGGAAATGGATAACGGCGTGCCTATTTTGCCGCCTCTGCCGAACACGCCCAACCCTCAACCGGAGCCTGTTCCCTTCACTTTTGAACTGGAAAAGGCGACTGTCGCCCCTACGGAAACGGACACCTACGCGCCAACCATGACGCAACTCATGCCGCCGATTGCGCCGCTTCCGCCGGATATTCCGATGATGCCGACTGCGCCGATGGTCGTGCCGGTTGCGCCGCCGCCGTCTGTTCCGACACAAACCGCGTGCCAGCGTCTCGCCGAAGCCATCCGTGTTGAGATGCACAAGGCGGTTGTCGGGCAGGAGGAACTTGTCGAAATGCTCACGGTTGCGGTTTTGGCGGGCGGGCATATCCTCCTTGAAGGTGTCCCCGGCACGGCGAAAACCCTGTCCATTCGCACACTCGCACGAATTTTCGATGTCTCGTTTGCCCGCGTTCAGTTCACGCCCGATCTCATGCCCTCCGATATTCTTGGAACCAGCATTTTCGACCCGCGCACGCAGGATTTTCATCTCAAAAAAGGTCCTGTTTTCGCCGGATTGCTGCTTGCCGACGAAGTCAACCGCACGCCTCCGAAAACGCAGTCGGCACTCCTCGAAGCGATGGAAGAGCGGCGCGTCACCATTGACGGCATTTCGCACGATCTGCCACAGCCGTTTCTGGTTTGTGCGACTCAAAACCCCGTCGAATACGAAGGAACCTATCCGCTGCCGGAAGCCCAACTTGACCGCTTCATGCTCAAAGTGACGATTGCCTATCCCAGTGCCGAAGAGGAGCAGAATATCCTCGAACGGGTTCAGGGCGGATTTCGGGCGCAGAACTTGGATACGGCGGAAGTCCATTCCATCATAACGAATGAAGGCTTGACGCCCTACTATGATGAAATCGAGCGGGTTCGCGTGGATCCGCAAGTGTTGCGCTATATCGTCGCCATTGCCCGCGCCACCCGTGAGAACCGCCACTTGACTTTGGGAGCCAGCCCGCGTGCCGCCATTATGCTCTTGCTGACCTCGAAGGCACTCGCCGCCATGCGCGGACGCGACTTTGTGACGCCCGACGACATCAAAACGCTCGCCCGTCCCGTTCTGCGTCATCGCCTCATGCTCAAGCCCGAATCCGAGATCGAGGGCTACGATACAGATCGCCTTATCGAAAGCATTCTGCAAAGCGTGGAAGTTCCGCGCTGAGTGGGTGATTGGGTTGGTTGGTTATTGGGTTCGGGTACAGGAACGTACCCGCCTAAAAAACAGACGTCCTACGGACGTACAATTTGGAAGGTGGTCGTTTCTGCATAGGGATTGAGTGCGAAGCACGGCACGGCGGAACGCCCCCTGCACGAGAAATTCATTGTTGCTGTTCAAATTTGTGGGAGTTCCGTGCTGATATGGGAGCGAGATTGCGCCAAAGAATCGCGATTGTAGTCAGACCGGCGGTGGGCGGCATTCGCCGCCATGTCACTCTGCTGTGTTCGCGCCTTGTCGCAAACTATGATGTGATTCTGTTCGCGCCCGCCGACTTTACCTTAGATCGCCCTGTCCCGGAAGTCACGCACATTCCGCTTGCCATCTCTGCCAAAACCCGCCCGCTTCACGATTGGCGAACAATATACAAATTGAAGCGGCTCTTGCGTGAGCATCATTGCGACTGGGTTCACGCTCATGGGTTACGCGCCGCCCTGATTGGCGTTATGGCGGCTTCTCGCGTTGGCATTCCCGCGTTTTTTACGGCACATAATCTCGCCGTGCGCTTGTCATGGTTGCAGCGAACAGTGTTTCCGGCTTTGCGCGGAATTCCGCATGAGATCGCTGGGGTCTGGTTCAAGGCTTATCCACTTTTGCCGCATTCCTCATTTCTCCAAAAACGCATTCTGAAATCTCTTGGCAAAAAGGCGAACGCAGTGATTGCCGTCTCGAACGCAGTCAAGCAAACTCTGAGCGACTGCGAGATTGCTCCAAGTAAAATCACGGTGATTCCCAATGGAATTGATCTCGCCGAAATTGACACGCAAACTTCGAGCGAATGTCTGCCCATCGAAGGCAAAGTCGTTGCAGGAATTGGCAGGTTATCACCAGAAAAAGGATTCGATCTCCTCCTGCAAGCATTTGATCTCATCAGTTCGGGAATGCCGGAAGCCCATTTGGTGATTGCAGGAACAGGCGCGGAAGAACAAAACCTCAAGGCACTTGCCGCGACTCTGCCCCATCCTGAGCGCGTCCATTTTCTCGGCTATGTCGAAGATACGGCAATGGTCTATCGCTCTGCTGACGTGATCGCCATTCCTTCACGGGAAGAGGGGCAGGGGATCGTCGCGATTGAAGCAATGGCATATCGAAAGCCGGTTGTCGCATTCGATGTCGGTGGATTGCGCGAAACTCTGATTGCAATAGATGCCCATGCGGGAATTGTGGTCAAACCCGAACACGTCGAATCGCTTGCAGAGAGTATGCTCCAGCTTCTCCGCAATGAGGCGATGAGCGAGCGGCTGGGCAAAGCAGGACGCAAGCGCGTCGAACAGGAATATACCGTTGAGAAAATGGTCGAGCGGATTATAGCGGTTTATAAAGAGAATACATGACGGAAGCCGAACGCGAACAACTCCATCACGGCGCGGCAGTGTGGGGGATAGAACTCGACAGCGAGGCGATAGACCGCTTTGCTCTGTTTTCCACGTTGCTCATCGAGGGCAATTCGCGCCTGAATCTGACTCGCGTCCCACCCGAAGAGTTTGTTACGCGGCACTATCTCGATTCACTGGCTCTGTTTGCGATAGGACAATGGCAGGAAATCCGAACCGTTCTCGATGTGGGAACAGGCGCGGGATTTCCCGGCATACCGCTTGCCATTGTGCGCCCTGAATGGCAGATCACCCTGCTCGATTCGACCCGCAAACGTCTGCTTTTCCTTGATGATGTGATCGCAAAACTCAAACTCCCGAATGTGCGAACCGTTCACTCCCGCGCCGAAGAGTTCAACAGAAACGCGCCTGAATCGTCCCATTTCGATCTGGTTGTTTCGCGTGCCGTCGCGCCGATGACCCAACTCGTCGAATGGTGTCTGCCGCACGTCAAGCCAAACGGTCTGACTGTCGCCTATAAAAGTTCCGCCATCGCCGCCGAACTCACCGAAGCACTGCCGACGCTCCAGAGATATGACGGCAACGTGGAATTGGAACGAGAAATCACGATACCGTACTGCGAAATTGTCCGCAAACTGATTGGCATCCGCAAAACTGATCAGGCGAACTTAACCTCACCGCCTCCGCGTCATAGAATCAAGAAATCTGCCTGATTTCCTCAATTTTGCTGGAATTTGCAGGATTTGGGAAAATAAGAAGGAATCTGGCATAATACGTGCGAATATGATTCCGAAATCGTTCTCATCTGTTTTGCTCCCAACTACCGTTCGCAAGGAGATAAAAAGAATGCGTCTGTTACGTCGAGGGTTTACCCTCATCGAATTGCTCGTTGTCATCGCCATTATTGCCATTCTGGCGGCTATTCTCTTCCCTGTCTTTGCACAGGCACGCGAAAAGGCACGTCAAACCTCCTGCCTCAGCAATCTCAAGCAGTCCGGTACTGCGACGCTGATGTATGTGCAGGATTACGACGAAACCTTTCCGCTCTCTCTGACACCCGGCTTCAACAACAATGCGTTGTGCACTTTTACCTTTTATCATGGGATCGCCCCCTACCAAAAAAACGCCGATATTATGCGATGCCCCTCGAACCCGCAAGCCCTCGATTTTGTCAACGTGGCGGCAAATGTAGGACTTCCTCCACAGTGTCCTGCTCCCGGCGGTACTCTTCGGTTGCTCAGTTATGTTTTTAATTTCAGCCTGATTGAAGAGGGGCAGGGCAATCTCTTCTTTGGCGGCGGCGGACAAGCCCCGACAACGATGGCAGAGATCGAATTTCCTGTGGAGACTTCGATGGTTTCGGATGGGACGCTTTTGGCTCCGGCTGCGGGAGGATGTGGACTGTTCGATTCGCCGGTAGACGGACGCCATTCCACCATGGCGAATGCCAATTTTGTTGACGGACACGCCAAAGTCGTGAAGCTGCGACTTGTCAATCCCACGGGTGAAGGGGCTATTACCTGCCCGACGCTCGACGGCAAAACGCAAAGAATGTATCGCATCACGGATGTCGGACCTTATCAAGGACGCGACGAACTTTGGGGAATTCCCTCTCAAAATAATGGGGCATGGGTATTGCGCTAACTCGCGTTCTCTCTCTGAACTTTACTTGAACCTCGCTCCTCCTTACCGTCGTCAAAAACGGAGGAGGAGCGAAGTCTTTTCACAGCCTTTGCATCTTCGTTAAACTTGTTGTACAATAAACTATTCTTCTGTAGTGAAAAAAATCTCGTTTAGGAAAGTGAACTTTATGTCTCTCGTGTGCAGTCTTGCCGCGTTTGCGGCACTCGTCGGCTCGAATGTTCTCCCAGCTGATACAAAATTCTATTCTCATGGCGAAAATCAACCGTTCTGCGTTGAGCGTAATGGAGTTTCGTTCTGTTTCGCACCCGGAACACCCGCGGACTATGTGCGAAAAATGATTGCTCGTCTGCCTCCCATCCCTGCGGGACAAATCACTCCTCAATATCAAATTGGGGGACGATGGAGTACTACCGCTTCCGGCGGCACAGGAACACGCGGCAACCCGACTACCTTAACCTATTCGTTCGCTCCCGATGGAACAGCGATGCCCGGAGCTGCGGGCGAACCTGCGACACCCAGCAATCTCACGTCTCAGTTCAACACGGCGTTTACCTCGCTTGGAGGCGAAGCGACATGGAAGGCGAAGATTCGAACGGCATTGACTGGATGGAGCAATTTCGGCGCATTGACCTATGTCGAAGTCACGGATGATGGGGCGTCGCTGCCAGGTAATAATGGACGAAATTCCGCGCCGACTCGTGGTGATGTGCGTATTTCGGGGCATACAATCGATGGAGCTGGTAGAATTCTGGCATACAACTATTTTCCCAATTTCGGCGATATGGTGCTGGATACAGCAGACACCGTAAATTTTGCAAGGACTGCCAACGATTATCGCTTCCTGAGAAATACCATTGCCCATGAACACGGACACGGTCTTGGCTTCGATCACTCCGACCCAATCATCGGCACAAAACTCATGGAAGCATTCCTCAATACCGGCTTCGACGGACAGCAGGATGACGATATTCGCGCTGTTCAGCGCAACTATGGAGATCGCTCCGAAAACAACGATTCCTCTGCGACTGCCACCAATCTCGGAACGATCAACGGGCTGCGAACAGTCCCAAACCTTTCGACGGACAGCTCCACTGATGTTGATTGGTTTACATTGCCCGTCTCGGCAAATTCTGCGCTCACCGTGCGCGTGATTCCGGTAGGTTCCACGTATAATATCGGACCGCAAGGCGGAACAACCGTTTCGGTGGATACACTCCGAATCAACAATCTCAGTTTCGATGTCTACGCCGCCAATGGAACGACTCTCTTGACTTCACGCAATGTCGCAGGCAAAGGGGACGCCGAGGTTCTCACCAATTTCGTGCCGAGCGGAGCCAACGGGCAGGTCTATCTGCGGACATACAATACAGGAACGATTGTCAATGACGTTCAACGCTACCGTTTGGAAGTGGAGATCAACGAATCAAGTCTTTCCGGTTCCGTCACGATGCAGGGGTGTCTTAATCGGTCACAGGAGATGACATTCGATTTTCGAGTCGGAGGCGTCTCACAATTCACTCGGACAGTGACGCTGGACAGTTCCGGGTCGTTTGCGATAAACAATATCCCTCCCGATAACTATATTGTGAGTGTGAAAGGCGCGAAGTGGCTGCGAAAAAATGTCGCGGTGGATTTGACGAACGGAGACTTCAATGGCTTCACCGTCATCTTGTTAGCAGGAGATGCCGACGACGATAATCGCGTGGATATCAACGACTTATTGGCTCTCATCAGTGTCTATAATACGTCTGTACCCGGCGGGGGTTTCACCGATCCTGTTGATTTCAATTGCGACGCGCTCTATGACATCAACGACTTGCTGTTTCTGATCGCCAACTATAACACTTTGGGCGATGAATAGAGTTCTCTTCTCAATCTTCGAAAAAGACTCAAAGCGAGGCATGAGTCGTGCCGAATTTTGAGAAAGACTCAACACAATAGAACTCCTGTGGCTGTTGATGCACTTCTGCCAACGCACACAGACAAGCGGAGCCAGCGTTTGCTGGCTCCACTCTTTTGCCTCCGATTAAGCCCGTTCGGTGTACGCCCCGACTTTTTGCGCCCGCATCTCTTTGAGCATACTCACCGCTGCCATCCAAAAGCAGATTGCGGACGGAGTGAGCATGATAATTGTCGAGATAATGGGGAGACTCAGCGGGAGCGGCAACAAAAACGACAAGTAAACGAGGGGCGCAAGCCAGAAGCCCCACGCCGCATATCGGAACGCACTGCGTGCGTTTTTGCCGCGTGATTTTTTAGAAACTGTATTGCAGCCTAAGCCGCCAAATACGGAAATAAGCAGGTACCAAAGCATCGTTATCAGACCTCCACTTTCTTACACAACACTCGAAATTCTATTCTACTCTCTCATACGCAAAAAATTGGTGTTCGGTGTCGTCCGTAGGTGAGGATTTCGTCACACACCTCGCCGACTCCTGCTTGCAGTCTGAATTGTTCTGTTTCCTGTTCCCTAACTCAACCCCGCTGCGAGAGGTGAGTTCCCTAATTATCGGGAAAGGGATCATGCGGCAGGTCGCTGATAATCGGCTGCTCGATTTCACCGCGATGAAGCGCGTCCTCCGGCGGATTGAGCGGGAGCAGAATTGCGAAGCACGTTCCTCGTCCGAGAACGCTTTCCACCTTAATCGTTCCGCCATGATGGTCTATGATCTTCTGCACAATGGGCAAACCCAATCCCGTTCCTTTGGGCTTCGTTGTGAAGAACGGACGAAAAATTTTCTCTTCATCGCCTGCGCGAATTCCCACTCCCGTATCGCAAAGCTGCATTAGAACTGCCCGCTCGTTCCTTGAAAACGTGGTATTGATCGTGATGATTCCTCCATCCGGCATCGCCTGTGCCGAGTTCATCACCAAATTCCGAATCACCTGCCCTAATTGTGCCATATCCGACTGAGTTTCGGGCAGATACTCCTCCAAGTCCCAGTGAATGACGACCCGATGGCTAACAAGAAACGAGGACAGCAGCTGCACCGACTGCACCAGCAGCCCATTGAGTGAAATCGGCTGCAGGTTGAGGCGGGCGGGGCGGGCAAAATCCAGCATTTCACTGGTCAAATCGCGCAGCCCGTCCACTTCGGAAACGATAATGTCTGTCCATTCTGCTGCCCCGTTCTGCCCGTCCAAATCGGCTTGAATCATCTGCGCCGCGCCCTTGATTGGAGAGAGTGCGTTGCGGACTTCGTGCGCCATTTTTGCTGCTAATTGTCCAATGTCGGCGAGGCGGCGCATTTTTTCCACTTCCGCCGAAAGCCGTACCTCCTGAGTGACATCGTCGAATACAATGACGACGCCTTCCCGAATGCCGTCATGATCGAGTAGGGGAGAGAGCGCAATACCGAGCCACATCGGTTCACGCTCTGGCATATGCACGAGAAACTGATGCAATTCGATGTTCTCGCCCGTCTTTTCTACATGATCGATCAGGCTCAGGATCGCTTCCTCTTCCTGCTCAGGAATGTGAAGCGACGTAATCAACTTGGGAAGCGTCTGCCCGCGCACCGCCGAAATATCGCGGCGCAACATCTGCTGGGCGGCACGATTGAATTGAACGATTCGCCCGTCTGTTCCCGTCGAGATCAATCCGTTTTCCATGGAGCGCAGCACGTTGTCGGTATAACTGTAGAGGCGACGCAGATTGGTATTTTTGTCCTGCATCTCTTCATGCCGTTGGGAGTTTTCGATGGCGATCCCTGCCTGATGCGAGAAGGCGACAAGCAGACTGTACCGATCCGCCGGAATCGCTTGGCGGCGGCTGCGGCAGTCCGCCACAATCACGCCAACACACCGATTCTGGCTGGCAAGTAGCGGCACGACGACGTAGGCATCGGTTCCGAGAGCGCGTGCCATGCCCCGCTTCTGGCGTTGATTGGTCTCTTCGCGTTCTTCGAGAGTCGATTCGTTTTGGAGCGCATAGGCGAACGACGCCTTTTCACGCGCCGCCACACCTAAAACCCCTTCATCGCGGAACGGCGCATTCAAGACTGTTTCGGGATAGCCACGACGCACACGCGGCAGAAAGGCGGTTTTGCCTGTATCGCGCACAAAGAGGCAGCACCGCTCGAACCCGATGACGCGGCAAATCTCATCGGCGGCGTTCTCCAAGAGTTCATCCAAGTTGAGCGTCGAAAGCAGAGTTTGCGAGAGCGTCGAAATTTTGTCCAATTCCATGACGCGTTGGCGCAAATCCGTATAAAGCCGTAGGTTTGTGATCGTGATGGCAGCTTGATTGGCAAAAACGGTGAACAGTTTGAGATCATCAGTTGTAAATTCGGGCGAGGGTTTATGGCGGCGTATTGAAAGAACGCCGAGGATGCTGGCGTCCCGATCTTTGAGCGGAACCAAAATCGAGGAACTGATTTCGGGACGCAGCGGAATCCCTTGGAGAAATTCACTTTCGGCATCGCCGACGATAAGCAGTGGCTGTTCCGATTCCGCGACACGCCCTGCCAATCCTTCGCCGAAACGTGCCTGATGATTCAACGCCTCTTCGGGCAAGCCGCATTGCGCTACCACTTTGAGCGTTTGAGATAAGGGGCGATACAGCATCAGGGAACAGGCTTGTGCTTCCATCAAATGCGCGGTGCGGTCTGTGATCAATTGGAGGACGCTCTCCGGCTCGTCCTGATCCATCGCCTGCCCAATCTCATAAATCGTCGCTAATTCGCTGATGCGCTGGCGAGCGCGGTCTTCGGCATCATCGGCGCGTTGAACGAGGGTTTCCTGAGAAAGCCGTGCCGTGATCTGTGCCGTAACCGCCTGAAGAAAAACGGGGGAGGGGGCGGTATCGGGCGCAAAAATGTAGGTGATTTGTCCGGGCGGGGCGTTTGGGCTGTCTATGGGGCAAACGACGACTCCGGGCGCATTCTCCGGGTCTTCGCTTTGGGCAATTTCGCGCAAAACTCTGATGTCACCGAACGGCATCATGCGAGCGGTATCGCCTGTCGCAACCTCTGTCGCCATTGCCAGCAGACCCGCCCGCCGATGCAGCATTTCGAAGAGGATTTCGAGGGCGGCACCATACGAGGAAGCCCCGACCAGCGAGACAACCATCTCTTCTAAAAGGGACGCGGTGAGCAGATTAGGGAGAAGGCTGTTTGCCATAGTGGGAATTATAACACAAATTTTCGGTTTGGAACAGTTCGGAGCGGTCTCGATTCTTGACAAAATTTGCCTTGCCACTTATAATGTTGCGGTATCTTATTCTCTTTCCAAAGGTCACAACGGTATGGCGAAAGTCTCGCTCCGCAATCTCGTCAAAGTATACGATAATAAAGTCACCGCAGTCAATGATGTCAGCCTCGAAATTCACGACAAAGAGTTCATGGTTTTTGTGGGTCCGTCAGGGTGCGGCAAAACCACCTGTCTTCGCATGATCGCGGGCTTGGAGGAGATCACAGGCGGTCAGATTTCCATTGGGGATCGCACCGTCAACGATGTGTCACCGAAAGACCGCGATATTGCGATGGTCTTCCAAAACTACGCGCTGTACCCGCACATGACCGTTTATGACAACATGGCGTTCGGCTTGCGCTTGAAGCGTGAGGGGAAGGGCGGAATCTGGCCCTTCAATTCGCAGCGGGTTTACCCAGAAGAGGAGATCAAACGGCGCGTCGAGAAAGCCGCCTTGCGATTAGACTTGATGACGCTGCTACAGCGCAAACCCAAGCAGCTTTCGGGAGGGCAGCGGCAGCGTGTGGCACTGGGACGCGCCATTGTGCGCGATCCTCAAGTTTATCTCATGGACGAGCCGCTTTCCAATCTCGACGCGAAACTGCGCGTGCAGACCCGCGCCGAAATCATCAAACTCCAGCGCGAATTGGGAGTGACGACGATCTATGTCACGCACGATCAGGTGGAAGCGATGACGATGGGACACCGGATCGCGGTGATGTATGACGGCACGATTCAGCAGTGCGCCGCGCCCTTGACGCTCTATCATCATCCCGCCAATGAGTTTGTTGCCGGGTTTGTCGGTTCGCCTTCGATGAACTTTGTGCCGGTGACCATAGAGGAGCAGAATGGAACGCTCTTTGCCCATGCGTCCGGCGCGTTTCGAGTCGAACTGCCCGCCGAACACGCCGCCAAAGCCAAGCCTTATATCGGCAAAATCTGCACCTTTGGAGTTCGCCCCGAACATCTCTACGACCCGAAACTCAATAACCGAATTCAGGGCGGGGAGGGGAACAGTCTCTCCGTAGAAGTGGACGTTGTGGAGCCGCTCGGTCACGACATCGAGATGCATCTCAAGGCAGGAGAGTATCGGCTGATCGCCAAAATTGATAGTGCGACGCAGGCGGTTATGGGAGAGACAATGACGGTGATTATGGATATGAAGTTTTCGCACCTTTTTGACAAAGACACGACACAGGCGTTGTATTGAGGATAGGGAGAGGCAAAAAAGTTCAACCGTCTTTACCTCATTCCCTGCCCCTCTCCTGACCAGTCGCAAGCTCCTAATAGACCTCTTGCGTAAGTCGGGTACAAGAACGTACCCGACTCAAAAACAGCCGTCCTACGGACGAAATTCTCTTGCCTTGAGAGTGCGAAGCACGGCACGGCGGAACGAGACCTGCACGAGAAATTCATTTCGCTGTACTCTTACAAGAGGTCTAATAGTACAAATCATGGAAAATCCTCCCCCCTATTTTACTCCAACTAAAGACCGGCGCGGACAGATCATTGCTCTCGCTTGCGTCGTCTTACTCGGACTCTGTCTTGTTTGGACAGTAATGGCGAACCTGCGGCAAAGTTTGCAGTCGCCGCAAATGCGATCTGCCCTCAGTGCGCTGAAATCCAAAAGCCCTGCTGAAGCGCGGACTCTGTTCGAGAGTGCGCTCCGTACCGCCCCCAATGATCCGGCACTTTATGTAGAGATTTTAGAGGCGTGCCAAAAGGACGGATATTGGGATTTGATAGTACTGTTCGGCGAGCGGGCGGTTTGGGAATGCCGCGAGTCGCCAGAGGGAATTCGTGCCGCGCTCTATGGGCAACTGGTTCAGGGATATACGAAGGCAAAGGGCAAAGAGTGGAAGCAACTTGCCTGTGATGCCGCCCGTCGCGCATACGAAATCGAACCGCTTAATCCCTCCAATCAGAACCTGCTCGGCTATACCCTTACGGACACTTTCGACAGCACGGATAAGGCGCACAGCAATTCTCAAGACCTCGAAGAAGCCCAGATACTGATCACGCGAGCAATGAATAATGTTCGGACAAACTCGCCGCTCAAAGGCGAAGACCCCAATCTTGCCATGTATGAAGACAGTTATGCGTGGCTGATGGTCAAACGCGGACGCTATGCCGAAGCCGCCAGCCTTCTCAACGATATCGTGACCCGTGTTGATCCTACAGTGTTCGGCGACGCAATGAAAGAACTCCATTATCATCTCGGAGTCGCCTGTAGCCGTATGGGACACGAAAACGCCGCTCGCCAATCCCTCGCCAAAGCCCTCGCCTACGATCCAAAGTTTAAAGACGCCAAAGCGGAACTGTATCGTCTGCCGGGAACCTCTCTTCCTACACCAACTAAGAAAAATTAAACCTCTCTTGAGAAATTCTTAACATCTCGTCCTGAAACTCTTGACAAATTGAATACGTAAGCGTAAGATAGAACAAGGGAGTGGAACCTGATGGCAAAAATTCTATCGCGTTGTCCTGTGTGTGAGAACTCTCTGCACGTCACGGAACTTACCTGCGGCAACTGCCGAACTCACGTTGGCGGAACCTTTGCGACGTGCCAGTTCTGCCGCCTCGCGCCGGAGCATTTGGCATTTTTGGAGATGTTTCTGCGGTGTGAAGGGAATCTGAGCCGTGTCGAGAAAAGTCTCGGTCTCTCTTATCCGACGGTTCGCAACAAACTTTCGGCGGCACTGATGGCACTCGGCTTTATGAAAAACGAGGAAGACGACGCGCCGCTTGTCGAAAACGAGACGGAGCCGACCTTAAACGAAACGCAACGCGCCACCCGCCGCGAAATTCTCGAAGCCGTCGCGCAAGGCAAACTTTCGGCAGATGAAGCCGCCCTTGCACTCGGAAGGGAGCAGGGAGCAGGGAACAGGGAACAGGATAATACCCATCGGACAGCATGAAATTTCTGTTTATGGGAGCATCCTCCCCTCGACTTCTTACCCGTTGCCTTCTTGTATTGCCCAACGACCCAA
>Ga0163154_10004057_pt1 | contig 19587 bp, 17 predicted proteins | sample OliLakLV19MP9P1_FD_148649 | JGI IMG/M metagenome (GOLD analysis project Ga0163154, IMG submission 148649) | Freshwater microbial mat bacterial communities from Lake Vanda, McMurdo Dry Valleys, Antarctica - Oligotrophic Lake LV.19.MP9.P1 | ecosystem: Environmental > Aquatic > Freshwater > Lake >...
GTGTAGGCCGTCGTCCCGGTCATGCGGATCATCGCCGTCCGGTTGCCTGCGTCGTCATATTGATAGGTCGTCGTCAGTCCGCTGCGCGTCTCGGTCAGCAGGCGGTTGGCGTTGTCATACGTCCAACTCAGATTCGTGGTCGTGCCGTTGAGGGTTTCGGCAGCAGTTTTGCGGTTGCCCCCATTATCGTAAGTATAGGTGTAACTTGCCAGCGGCGGCTCCATCGTGCCTTTGCGCTGGATGATCTCCTGCACCCAATTGCGCGACGTGTAGCCGTAATCGGTGACGACGGTGTTGGGGAGCGTGACGGTATCCAGCATCCCGACGGGGGTATAAGCGTAGGTGGTCGTCCCCGTCACCGAATCGACGAGGGTTTTCAGGCGGTTGTGGGGATCGTAGGTGGTGTCATTGTTGCTGACAGACTCCTAAGTAATTGAGAATTTTATCTGAAGTCAACCCTATACATTTCTATCCCTAATCATAAATTTTTCTGGAAATACAAGGTTATAAATCTATTTACATTCTATGTAGGTAATCAATTAGAGTAGGTAGAATTAAGTCTTTATCGACCATAATTTCTTCCGTGTTTCCTTGATTCCATCTGTAGTAATAAACGAGAAATTTATCCACTTCTTCTGCCCATACACATAAATCTTTTTCCTTATTAGGGAGTTTTAGGATAAGTGCTGCATGAGAAGTCATAGGTTTGATATGGATAAATTCAGGATGACTTTTAAGCTCCGAAACTAGTGCCAACATCTGATTAATATTGTCCTTAAATTGACTTTTAGAGTATTCCGTATATATCTTGATTACATCGTCCCATGTTTTTAGTATCATAGTATCATCCCGCTAAACCCAGAATTCGGTCGATTCGCAAATCAGCTTGGCTTTGACTTAATTTTTTCGGCCTACCTATTCCATTGTACAAGTAGAAATCTGTAATCGAAAAATATCTAGGTGTTGTTACGATTGTGTAAAGCTCCCATGTAGTTAAACTTGAATCAGGGCCATCCCAAGGGCTGTTATCAGCCATACCCGATAAGTTGAATTTAAAGCGCCCATCTGGCATAGAGTTAAGATATACGCCCATCATATAATTAAATGAGTTTTGGAAATCGCTTCTGCTCGTTCTCATTCTAACTTGAGTGCCACCAGGTTTTGTGTATATATACTCCGGCCAATCCATAAAATAAAGAGCAGGTCTACTTATAAATGTAGCTGCAAACTGAGGTAGATAATCGGCAATACCGAAAGCAAGATCAAATACTCTATTCTCTGGTTGATCCGTAGGTTGTGGTTCAGTCGCTGGATCAGTACCCGGATCAACACCTCTACTGGGATTTGGATTAGTATTATTGCTAGGATTAGCAGCAGAATCAGGGCGAGTGCGAGCCAATGGATCAAGTAAACCTTCGAGTATGCGACCAAACAGGTCAATTAACGGAACAGCAAGTGGTAAAACAATCACCGTAATTATTCGCCGCGCTTGCCACTGCCCCATTGGCGTTGGGGATTGTATTCCAAAATTTGGTCTTAGGATATTTGTAGGGGTTGCAGATGCACTACGATTCCCACGAAGTGAAGCATCTTCAGCAAATAAATGACCTGTAGGATCACTTCTCATTATAGGATTATTAGCTACATACACATACCGATTAAACTCCATCGGATTCTGGAAGTCATACGCCCACGTATCGCGTGAGTTAAAGCGTCCTATGCCCGCATCGTAATATCGTGCGCGGAGGCTGTAGAGACCTGTGGACGTGTCGAACTGCTGCCCAGTCTACAAGGTATCGGAAGTTAGAATACGGTTAGATCAAAAATTGGGCGTTCTCATAGAGGAACGTTTATAATCCGTCATCTATCGCTTTCTCTATGATACGATGATGTTTATCTGACGCTTTCCCGCCGGAAGCCAAACGCACGACTATAATCGGGAAAAGCAACTAATAAAGGGGCAGGCCATGAGACGGGTTTTCGTGTCCTATTCACGTCGCAATAAAAATTTTGCCGAGCGGCTCGCCCGCGATCTAAGCGATGCGGGTCTGGATGTTTGGGTCGATTGGCGGCAGATTCAAGCGGGCGAACTCTGGCAAAATGAAATTTATCGCGGGATTGAGCGTTCCGAGATGCTGATCTTCTGCCTCTCGCCCGATGCCGTGACCAGCGAGTGGTGTCAGCGTGAGATCAATACCGCCCGCCAGCAAGGGAAAATTATTATCCCGGTGATGGCGGTAAGCGCGATGACGCAGTTGCAGCAAACCGAAAGTATGCGCTGGCTGCTGGATGTCCACTTTATTAATTTTGAAAATCGCTACGAAGAAGCCTTCCCCGAACTGCTCAATGCGCTGCCTGGTCTGCGCCGCGTAGGGGCGTATGATGATGTTGATCCGGCTAAAATCCCAAATCCATTTAAAGGGCTGGAAGCCTTTCAACAGACCGACTCGCACTTTTTCTTCGGACGCGAAGAATTAATCCGTAAAGCGCTCAACGTGCTTTCGCAAGAACACGCCGCCCGATTTCTAGCCGTCGTCGGCGCAAGCGGCAGCGGCAAAAGTTCGCTGGTGCGGGCGGGGATCATCCCGGAAATTCGCTCTGGCACCCTGCCGGACTCCGACGAATGGCCTGTCGTGATTTTTGCGCCGGGCAGTTCGCCTGTTGATGCGTTGGCGCAGCGTCTTGCGCCCTTACGCGAAGATATGGAAGGCTCGCAAATCGAGCGGCTGCTGACAGCATCGCCCCAAAATTTAGATCGCCTTGTCGAAGGCATTTTGTCCAACGACCCCAAGACCGCCCGTTTGCTGCTGGTGGTCGATCAATTTGAAGAAGTATTCACCCGCGCTAACGAAGCAGAAGGCGCGGCATTTTTAGCGATGCTGCATTATGCCGTAACCCGCCCCGGCGGCAGAACGCAAGCCATCATCACCATGCGGGCGGATTTCTTTGATCGTTTAGGCCGCTATCCCGATTTGGCGCGGCTTTTCGAGCAGGAAAATCTACTCATCGTTACCGAAATGACGGCGGCTGATCTTCTCCATGCCATCGAAGGCCCCGCCGAGGCGGTTGGGCTGTCGTATGAGGAAGGACTGCCACAGCGTATTCTGGACGATGTGCGCCGCCAGCCGGGATCGCTCCCGCTGCTGCAATATGCGCTCAAGGAACTCTATGCGCTGCGCGATGGTCGGCGGCTGTCGAATGCCGCTTATGAAAAAATCGGCGGGGTGCGCCGCGCCCTTGCCACTCATGCCGAAAATATTTATCTGGGATTAAACGCCGCGCAGCAGGCCCTCATGCGGCGGATGCTGCTGCGATTGGTGGAAGTCGGCGCGACAGGGGAAGCCACGCGCCGCCGGGTAGACCGCAATGATTTGGCCTTCCGCGATGTCCCCGATCAAGCTGTGCAGGAAGTCATCGATCTGCTGACCGCGCCGACTTCGCGCTTGCTCATCGCCAGCCGCGAGATCAAAGCCAGTGAGGACGATCAAACCGCGCCAACGGTCTGGATTGAGGTCGGGCATGAGGCGCTGATTCGTGAATGGAAGCGCTTCACCGATTGGGTGGCGGAAAATGTGGAAGGGCTGCGTTTTGGGGGCGAACTGCTGCAATCCGCCAACAACTGGCAACTTACTAACCGCGATATGGCTTATCTGCTCACAGGTAACCGATTAGCACGGGCGGAGGATTGGCTGGATTCTGGCGACCCGACGGTCTTGCAGCGCGAGTTTATCCAATTGAGTTTGGAGGAAGAAGAAAAACGCGCCCAAGCCCAGCAGGAACAGCTTAAACGTGAGCTAAGTCTGGAGGCACAAGCCGCCAATCGACTGCGGTTAGTAGCGGTTGTCCTTGTGGTAGGTATCATCATCGCGGCGGCATTAAGTGTGTTCGCGCTGTTGAGCCTGCGGGAAGCACGAGCGCAGGAAAATCGTGCCGAAGCCGCCCTGCAAACAGCCGAAGAAAGCGCCCGACAAGCGCAAAGCCTCGCGCTTTCCGCCAGCGCAAACCGGGAATTAGTCGATAGCGACACCGATTTAGCCGTGATGTTGGCGGTGCAAGCGAATCAGATCAACTCGCCGCCGCCCCAAAGCCAGCGCACCCTTGCGGAAGTGGCTTATGCGCCGGGGACACGCCGCGTTTTAAGCAGCAGCGGTGGAATTGTCAACGCCGTAGATTATAGTCCTAACGGTTCGACGGCTTTGATGACGGATGAGAACGCCATCATTTTATGGGATGTCAATACAGGGCGCGAAATACGGCGGTTTGAAGGCCACACCCGCCCTATTAACAGCGTCAAATTTAGCCCGGATGGTCGTACCTTTGCCTCCGCTGCTGACGACGGGGTGATTATTCTGTGGGATGTGGAAACAGGCGCGGAAGTTCGCCGTTTTGTCGGACATCGCGCTGGCGTAAACAGCCTCGCTTTTAATAAGGATGGCCTCTTCCTTGTCTCTGGTGGGGCGGATTGGGCCGTCATCATGTGGCAGGTGGAAACCGGCGAAGTTTTTCGGCGGTTTGAAGGCCATACCGATGCCGTCAACAGCGCCGTTTTTAATACCAACGCCTCACAAATTGTCTCAACGTCTGATGACGACACCGTGCGCTTGTGGAATGTTTTCGACAGTGTGGAAGTTCGCCAATTCCCGCATGATTCTGATGTGAATACGGTGGTCTTTAGCCCGATTAAGGCCAACATCCTCACGGGTTCTGAGGACGGCACAGTCCGGTTATTTAATGCCAATACGGGTGATGAGATCAGCCGTTTTGATGAGCATGAAGGTCAATCGGTGAACGCCGTCATTTTCAATACCGATGGCAGCCAAGCGCTTTCCGCCGCCAACGATAACACCATCATCATTTACGATACGGCGACGGCGCAAAGAATCGGCGAGTTCAATGGGCATTCCGGCCCTGTGCTGGATTTAGCCTATGGCCTGAACGGACGGCGTTTGCTTTCCGCCTCAGCCGACGGGACGATGCGTGTTTGGGATACCAAACGGGCGGAGGAAATCATCGAGTTTCGAGGACATGAAGTGCGTAGCATCCGTTCCAGCTTTGCAGTCGGTGTTTTTAGCCCGGATGGACGGACGATACTTTCCGGCGCAGCGGATAATACCTTGCGTTTCTGGAACGTCAATACCGGGCTAACGATCCAGCAGTTTTTGGGGCATACAGGCCGTGTGAATGATGTCGCCATCAGCGCCGATGGGCTGCGAGCGCTTTCTGGCTCATCTGACGATTCATTGATTTTGTGGGACATCGCCAGCGGTCAGCCCATTCGCACCATCGCAGGCGGTCATGGCGATGTGCTGACCGTCGCTTTTATGCCAGATAACACCCAGGCCGTTGCCTCCTTTAATGATGGCACATTGGTCTTATGGAATCTGGGTACCGGAGAGGCGATTCGGGTTTACGATTTAGGCAATGCAATTGCCGTACTGGACGCGGCAGTTAGCCCGGATGGACAAACTATCGTTTCCGCATCAAGCGATCAATTGGTGTTATGGAATGTGGCGACGGGCGACATCCTCCGCCAATTCAGCGACCAAGGCAGCGTCATCCAAACCGTCGCGTTTAATCCGCCAGGCACACAAATCGCCGCTGGTGCCGGGAATGGTGGCATTGTCTTATGGGATGCCGCCACGGGGACAATCGCCCAGACCTTTGAAGGCCATGATCGCGCTGTGCTAGGCATCGATTTTTCGCCCGATGGGGAAAGTTTTATTTCCGGGTCGCAAGACAGCACGTTGCGCTTGTGGGATGTCTCCACCGGATTCGAACTGCGCCGCTACGAGGCCGACGAATCCATTCGCAGCGTTGATTTTAGAGCCGACGGACGCGAAGTTGTCACCGGGCTTTCGGACTCGACCCTCAGCACATGGCGGGTGTTTACCAACCTGCGCGATTTGATGGATTGGACGTTTGCCAATCGCTTTATCAATCCGCCCACCTGCGAAGATCGCCGCACGTATCAGATTTTGCCGTACTGCGATGATGCAGGCATCGTCCCAGCCGCGACACCGTATCCGCTGCCAGTAGAGACAGTGATGCCAGAGACGACCTCGCGTTTAACGATTGGCAGCACGGCTGTGGTGAACACCGATAACAATGATAACCTGCTTGTGCGCGTTAATCCGGGGCGTAACGAGGATGTTGTCGTCCGCTTACAGGATAACAATCAAGTGACGCTGCTGGATGGCCCGGTTTTTGCCGATGAGTTCATTTGGTGGCGCATCCGCACTGCTGAGGGACTGGAAGGGTGGGCCGCCGAAAGCGTCCCTGCCGACGGTATACAGACCTTGGTGCCGCAATAAGGGGTGGTTATTCCGTTTTAGGGCTTTCGCTTTTACTGGATATTTGTGCTTGCAACAAGGGGTTTATGCACTTTTTCAAAATAATACGGATGATTGCCCCGTTAACCTCCCCCCAACTCGTAACCGGGGAAGGGGAGGAATACAAGGTGCGCTATATTGTTCCCTTGCCCTGTTTGCGAGGAAAGGGTTAGGGATAGGGGTTCTCCGTATTTAATTGCTAACGGCATAAACCCTTTCTTCATGAGACAGCCAGCAAAAGCCCTGCATCTATTCCCTGAAGTAATTCGGATGTTTGAATTCCGCCTAAAAAGCTGCGCTAAGATCAATTTTTTAGAGGAGGCAATCCATCAAATCGCCTAAGTTTTTGAGTGCTGCTACCGCTTTTGCTGAGTGCTGAAAGCTTGAATCAGTTCCTTGATAGAAAGATAGATAAAATGAACATCAAACGCTGCGAATCGTGCGAAGGCTACGGCTGGTTCGAGGATGAATTTACGGGCGAAACCGTCGATTGTGATTGGTGCGGCGGCGCGGGTTACGTGTATCGTGATGCTGCCGGGGTCGATCATAAAATCCCGACGGCAGATTATGGCAAAATTGCCGATACGCTGGAAAAGCTGGAAGCCGAGCGCCTGCACGACATGGGCTATACAGGCAGCGCCAAGCATCCCCGCGATCAGGAAATTCGCCTCGGTGATATTCCCAATCATGATGATGAAGCAAAACCTCATGCGGGATAACCCTGCACGACTGGGTAGGCGTGTTCCTCTCCAATGGGGTGGTTGTCTTGTTTCTTGTGAATGAGTATCCTCTTGCTGCGAAGCCCTACACGGAGAAGCTATGAGCGAGATAAGCGAAAATCCACAGGAAATTAGAGAAACAGGCCGCATTGAAGCCTTCAGTGACGGCGTGTTTGCCATCGTGATTACGCTGCTGGCGTTTGAGATTAAAGTGCCGCCCTTGAGCGAACTACGTGAGGGGCAGGGGCTTCTAAGTGCGCTGATTGAGCAGTGGCCTGTTTATCTCGGCTTTTTGATTAGCTTTGGCACAATTGCCATTATGTGGATTAATCATCACGCTATGTTCAAAAATATCCAGCGCATCGATCATCGTTTTCTGGTCTTAAATACGCTGCTGTTGATGATGATTACGCTCGTCCCGTTTTCGACACTGCTGCTGACGGAATATCTTGAACATAAAGATGCGGCTATCGGGGCGATCATCTTTAGCGGAGACTTTTTCCTGATCGCGGTTTTCTTTAACCTGATGTGGTTTCATGCCTCCCGTGATAACCGTCTGCTGGCGAAAGATGCAGATCGGGCGCTGGTGGAAGGCATTACGAAGCAGTATCGTTTCGGTCCTGTGTTTTATCTGGTGTCGATGGGGCTGGCATTAATCAGTGTTCCCGCCAGCCTTGCCGTTCATTTCGTTCTCGCGGCCTATTTCACGATACCGGGATTAGCGCCTCGTCCGGGCAGTTAAAGGATACAGACTGAATCTTTTGCCCAGCGGCGATCAAGGCAGCACCCATGCTGAATCCTAGATGACGGAGTGGCTGGCGCGGCGGCCTTGGAGCTGTAGTTGCTAAGGCAATAAGCCGATCATGCTCCCTCGAAGAAATCATTTCCTGCTGTTTCTCAATCACGGCATGTTGCAGTGCGTCGTAGTTATTCATGATCCGCCTCATTTTCAATTTTCGCTAAACGTTCATGCTCTAGAAGATATTCCTTACGCTCAAGACCCCAGCGGTAGCCGCCGAGATTCCCATCTTCGCGCACGACCCGATGGCAAGGGATAACCAGCGCAACAGGATTGCTGGCACAGGCACGGGCAACAGCGCGAGTGGCTTTGGGGTTGCCAATGGTGCGGGCGATCTCGCTGTAAGAGCGCGTTACGCCGCAGGGGATTTCTTGTAAGGCCTGCCATACCTGACGCTGAAACGCCGTCGCCTGAATATCCAGCGGCAGATCAAGCTGATCGACGCAGCCTTCCAATTTATTCAAAATCGGCATCACCCACGCTTGTAAATCCTCATCGGCTCTTTCTAGCGCGGCGGCAGGATACTCATGGTGCAATCTGTTTTCAAGTACGGTGGCATCATCACCCAGGCTGACGGCACATACGCCTTTTTCTGTCGCTGCCACCAACAGCCACCCCAACACGCAGCTCACCAGCGTATAGCGAATCCCGACGGCGTGACCACCGCGCCGATATTCGCCAGGGGTCATACCCAGCGGCGTATTTTCATAAACGCGGCTGCTGCTGCCATAACCCGCTTCATAAACCGCATCCGTCACGCTGTCGCCGGTCTTGAGCGCTTCTTTAAGCCGCTGGACGCGCACTTGGTCGGCATATTCACGCGGGCTGATTCCCATCATGCGTTTGAAGACGCGCTGGAGATGAAAGGGGCTGACGTGCAAATTCGTGCCGAGTGCTGCCAGCGTAACGTCTTCATCCAGATGATCTTCGATGAAGCGGCAGACCTCATAAACGAGTCTTGCTTGTGGGGCGGCTTCTTGTGGTAGACAGCGATGGCAGGCGCGGAATCCGGCGGCCTCCGCTTCATTGCAATCTGTAAAAAAGCGGACGTTTTCCCGATGTGGCTTCCGTGCTGGACAAGAGGGGCGGCAGAAAATGCCAGTTGTCGTCACCGCCGTAACAAACTGCCCATCATACCGTGTATCACGCTCAATAAACGCTTGCCAGCGACTATTTTCATCCATCAATAAGGTTGGTTTTAAAGTCAGGTCTTTAATCGTCATCGCGTCCCCTCTGTTGTATAAAGCTAAGGATACAACGGAGCGAAATAGAAGCCTATCGGAATCTTGCGCTTATTTTTTTGGCGTTAAACAGCCTAAAAATCGTCTTTGCGCTTATCGCGTTTTTCGACTAATACCGCATACTGACCTAGCAGATGCCCATGCACCGGGAACAAAATCGCCGCGCCGAAGATCACGCCGATGCACGTTAGCCCGGTGAGGACGACAATCCCGTTGACGATGATCGCGCATAACACATAAGACACACTCGGTGCGCCAACACCGAGCGCAATATCCCACAATTCCCCAAAGCGGAAGTAACTAGCCGCTTGCCCGGAACGCAGATAACGCGCTGTACCCGCCGCCAGCAAAGGCCATGTAAATCCGGTATAGATGATATAAAAAGGCAACGCACAACAAAACAGCGTCAGGTAAAGCAGCCCACCCACCAATTGATCGGGAACGCTGCCGGGGAGCAGCAAACAGCAGCTTACGATCAAGACCGGAAGATTATAAATCAGCAGCGCGACCAAAACCCCTGTGCCGCGTGTCAGCAGATCGGTGAGATTCGTCCATTGGGGCAGGATCATTTTCTTGCCATCGCGGGTATTGGTGGCGATCTCGATCATATACCCGCACATCACCGCCAGCGGGATTAACCCGACTAAAAAGGGCGAAAAGGCAATCCCCGCGAAAGTCAGCAAGAAGGCCGTCAGCAGCTTTGTGATCCAATCACGATCCTCAAAAAGCGTCGTAAATGCTTGTCCTAAGTTCAAATTTATTTCTCCGGTGGCTAGTTTACGCGCCATCCGCCCCATTAGGATTTAGCGCATCCAAATAAGTATACATATTTTCGACGGTCATCTCACCCAGCTTAAAGTAACGCATCACGCCGCTTTCATCAATAATGTAAGTCGTGGGCAGGCCACTGACGCTGTAATCGTCGCTGATGTCGAAATCGGGGTCAAGCAGTACGGGGAGATCGGTCACGTTGATGCTCGCCAGAAATGCAGTGATGTCTTCAATCGATTCGCCTTGATTGATTAAAAGTACAACCGGAGCGTTATCGTCATCGGCTTGCTCCCGGACGAACTGCTGCAAAGCGGGCATTTCTTCCACACAAGGCACACACCAAGTCGCCCAAAAATTGACGAAAACAATCCGTCCGCGATAATCCGCCAGACTGACGGACGTGCCATCAAGCGTGGTCGCCACAAAATCCGGCGCGGCTCTGTTCTGCACGACGACACTGCCATCACCAATCACGCTGCCGGATTGCGCCATTTGCCCCTCGGTAAAGAGCATCGTCGCCGCGACGACCAACCCCATCAGGCTCGTGAGGAAAAAAATAATCACGAAAGGTGAAATGCCTTTACGCGGCGGGGCTTCATTTTCGGCTTCGGGAGTTGTCAATATCGGTTCTTGCATCGCTTATATCCTGTAGTTACTTTTCCGCCGGCACCCAGCGCGGGATATAGGCATCATCTATGATGAGCGTCAGGGCGCGGGTGGTTATGTTATACGTCCAGATTTGTGTCCCGCCTACATCCTCGCCCGATTCCGTCGGAAAGCGAAAGCGCTGAATCACCAATTCGTCGCCAGCCGGATTCCACTCGAAATAGCCGTGATTATAGGCTTCGTCGTAAATCAGCGGTTCCATTGTGCCATCGGTGGTGTCATACAAATAAATCTGATGTCCGCGTGTATAACGATCATCCAAATAACGGCGACCAATCGCAATCGTGCGCCCATTAGGATTCCATTGTACAGCCTGATCGTCGGCCTGATCTTCTGGATTAGTCAAATCCTGCGAAAGGCCGTTGTCTAAATCCGCGAGTTGCAAATACGAATGCACCACAGGCGCACCATTAATCAGCATCTCTGGATAAACTAACTTGCTGCCATCAGGCGAAAATGAGCCGACTGTACCGTTAGCTGTGGTCACGTAGCTAAAGGGGTTTTCATCGGCGGCGGTGTCTGCGGCAAAGTTATAGATCAAAATCCCGCCGCTGCCGTTGTCATAAAACGCGAGGCGCTGCCCGTTGGCTGACCATTCCGGGTAATACCCCAGCACTTGCGAATCTTCGACCAGCGGATAGGTTGTGGCGGGCGTGGTCGAGAGGTCAAGCAGCCAGATTCGGTCAGGGCTTGCGCCGATATTTAGCGCGGAATTAAATTCGATGCGCTGATAGGCAATCAATTGACCATCAGGCCGCCACACGGGAGTCGTACACGCGCTGTCTTGCGCCATACAATCCGTGAGTTGAGTGATGCGCCCGGTTCGCAAGTCCAGCAGTTTAATCTCTTGGCTGTTGCTCTCGAAATCGCGCTCGGAAAAAGCGATAGACCGCCCATCGGGGCTGACACCGAAGTCAAAAACGCCATCCGCCGCAAACGTAATTTGCTTGGCATCCGCCGGATTGTCCGCGTCGGCGATCCAAACGTTAGCAATGCCGCCAGGGCTGTTTTTGAGGAAGGCGACGCGCTGTCCCGCTGCATCTGCGCGACCTAAAAACGTCATCAGCAGAGTCGCAACGACCAACAAAATGCTCACCCCAACCACGACGGTATCTAAGCGGGAAATCTGCAGCCACGCCCTGTTTTGTCTCACAAGCTATCCCATTCTGACAATTCGTCAATCCTTTAGTAGAGCAATCCAGAATAATCACATCAAATGTTTGACAGAGTGCATAAAATTCCAAATGTAACCACAAAGGCGCAAAGATCACAAAGGAAAAGAGAAATTAAAGCATGGGTGTGTCTAAAAGATGGGTACTGTAGGAACTCACCTATGTGTGCGTCCGCCGGGAGTGACACATAAGCCACTCCCTAAAGCATTTACTTTGTGTCCTTCGTGTCTTTGTGGTTCAAAATGGTTTTTCCGGTTGATATCAATTTTGATAAGATTACGCTGTGGAGCAATCATCAGCTTGCGTGAATTTTCGGATAGTGCTGCCGATTTTGCTGACTGCTCGAATCAATTCATGGATACACATACGGATGTTCTGGTTGTTCCACGATGTCCACCGTATTCGCAATCAAAATCGGCATGATGGTATCACGGAAATCCGCCGCTTGGAACGCGCCGCGCACCTGCACCCATTCACCATCCGCGATGTCGCCAGCCCCCGCCCACGTCACGGGTAAACCAATCGCGCTGGCATCCGCCACACAGCAGGCCACTGTAAAACGCGCAATCATAAATTGATCGGGTGCAAAATCTGGCTCACGATAGACAAAGCCAATTAAATCTGCCGACTGACCGTCAAAGGAAGCAGGACTGTCGGTCTGATTAAACACGCGCAGCCAATCCAGCACATTGCGCGTCAGCGGGTCTTTGGTGATGGCGGATGCCCCATTGACCGTTGCGACGCGGGTATCGATATTGCCATCAACAGCAGAAGCCCCTAAAGGTTGTGATGGAATGAGCGTCCCCAAGACTAACGGTAGCGCTACCAACCCCAGCATTGACCACGATACAGTCGTATGTGATGAATCTCGCACCATTGGGTCGTGCCGGATGAGGGCATAAATACTCGCGCCGCCCAAAATGCCGAAGATCACCACCGCCAGATAAGACAGCCACACAAAGCGCGTGTTGATGTAATTCGTCAGGTTGCCCGTGAGGATGTTATAGGCGAAATAAGCCGCTAGACCAAGCAGGACGAAAGCCTTGACCCAATCTAAGGTTGTTGTCGTTTTGTTTTCGTCCGTCAGGTCTAGCAAATTGAAGTTTTCACTGAGCTGCATGTGCTTTTATTCCTCTAAAACGATAAATTGAGATTGACCCACACGCCAATGAGCAGCGTCATCAAAAATGGCAAAACGATCAGATAAATCAGCGCCTTCTTCTTGAAGACACCAGCAAACATCAACGTGCTTTTGATGTCGATCATCGGGCCAAAGGTGAGAAAGGCCAAAATAGAGCCGCCCGTAAAAGTACCATAAAATGCTAGACCGAGAAACGAATCCACCGTCGAGCAAACACTTAAAACAAACGCCAGCACTTGCATCACAATGACCGAAACCACAGGCCCCTGTCCCAGTGTAAACAGCAGGTCTTGAATCGAGCGTGTTTCCCCGTTGAGGTTGAACTGAAGCGTTTGCATCGCCGCCGCCAACAGTGAGCCGATCACCAAAAAACGCCCCATATCGAAAAATTCGTCGCCGCCGATGCGTAACGCACGATACAACGAGGGGATAAACGCTGGCTGCTGTGGGACGAGGCTTTTAGCTTCCGGGCTGCCACCGCGCACCGGAACGAGTGAAACAGGCCGCAGCACTTCTTGCGGACGAGCAGAATAGGCGAAAATTAAGCCGACTGCCCCCGCTACAATCGCCGTGATGACAAAACGCCCGATTACAATTTGCGGCGCGATTTGTCCAAAGGCGATGTAGGTGCTGACCAGGACAATCGGATTCATCACGGGCGCAGCCAGCAAAAAGGCCACTCCCGCCGACATCGGCAGGCCTTTAGTGAATAAACGCCGCGTCACCGGCACAACCCCACACTCACATACCGGAAAGGCGAATCCCATCCCGATGCCTGTGATCGTGGCGAGGAACGGATTACGCGGCACCCAGCGCACGATGTCTTCTTTGCTGACGAACACTTCCAGCAAACCAGAAACTAATGTGCCTAACAGCAAAAATGGGGCAGCTTCGATAAAAATGCCGAGGAAACGGGTGCTGAAGATAGAAAGAGTCGCCAGTGGGTCGTCGCCTGTGCTGAGGATTGCCAGCGCCAAAACGATGAGGATCAGTATCCCACCAAGCGCCAAAATCAGGCGGACAAGTGTTTGCCGTGCCTGCCTGTCGGCCCCAATTTGAATATCGGATTCGATTTGCGTTGTATTTTGCATAAACGAACTCACACTCAATTACCAATTTGCCAAGTGTATCATAGGGTGAGCGCGCACTCCACATAAGGCAATATTAAGAACGCAAAACGCTCATACAAGACAAAGCATTTTTACCTTCTTCATTTTTTCGCTAAAAACCAACCCCCTTGCAATTGATCTTCAACCTTCCATTAACGTCCCAATGAATTTTGTAAAAAACCTCAACGATTCTCGCCAAGATTACAAAGTTGTCATCTTTTCCCATGACTTTTTGCTTAAAGTCTGTTATAACTTCTTAAAATGATTTAAAAAGTGATTGATTCTGCCTCAACAAATTACACATTTAAGGAAACAACATGGTACGGGTAGGCCAGCCTCCAGCAGATATCGAACCCACACCTGAATTTGACCGCCTTTGTATGGAAGTCATCAATACATGGGAGCGTGGTGAGCTGCCTTTTAAGGAGGCGATTGCGTATTTAAGCGATTATCATCAAGAAGCTGCCCATTCACATCACATCCCTAATCAAGGCCGGGCGGAACACCTCCTAGGTTTTTTGCAGCACTATCGCGGCAACCTCAACACCAGCATTAAACATTATGAACGTGCGCGTTCCCTTTACATGCAAGCAGGGAATCGTAAACGTGCCGCCATTATTGACTTAAATCAAGGCGAGAATTATCGCTTTAAGGGGGATTTCACCCGCGCCCGTCGTCTTTATCGTGCGGCTTATGAAATCGCTAACGAATTGGGCGATATTCGTGTGCAGACCATCGCCTCCGTGAATGAAGGATTGGTCTTACTGACGACAGGACAGCCCGCCCACGCCCGTCACGCTCTTGAGGAAGGGTTACGCCTTTCTGAATTTTGGGTGGAACATCTCGACCAACTCCCCAGTCTTCTGTGTGAAATTTATCATGGGTTGGCGGAAATCCATTTGGGTGAAGGTCAACCCGCCGCTGCTTGGCAAATGGCCTTACAAGCGCTCGAAGCCGCGCATCATGGCAATCAGCCCTTACAACGCGGTTATGCCAATCGCACGATGGGCGAAGTCGTAGCCAAACTTGGCGGCGCACCGGACGAGGGTTTTTCCAACGAGCCGGATGAGTATTTCCGGGCGGCGTTGGATGCTTTTAAAGAGATTAATGCCGAGGCCGAACTTGCAAGGACGATGTTTGCCCAAGCCCAAGCGCTGGCGAAACAAGGCCGCCGTACCTCTGCTGCCCGTAAATTGCAGCAGGTGATGATTATCTTTACCCAATTAGGCATGGTGGATGATGCCGCCCGTGCCGCCGAAGCCCAACTCGCGCTGCTTTAATAACTCACCTCACTCAGGTTGTGGTTTTTTGTAGGGGCGACTCGCCGAGTCGCCCCTACTGCGTCCCTGCTACAATTTTACCCTCACTTTATAAAATCTCAGGACTTTCGCTTACCTCACCCCCCGGCCCCCTCTCCAAGTATTGGAGAAGGGGAGAAAAACGCATCTTGAAGTCCCCTCTCCATGCAATGGGGAGGGGATTTAGGGGTGGGGTAAATGCGTGAGCGAAAGTCCTAAATCTATGTTCCTGTAAGGCCTATTTTGTACGACCTTCGCGTATTGACGCGAACATCCCCTGCTAAAGCATCATCTCCAACTCAATCTCATCACGCAGGGGAATATTATCCAATCCCATCAGCGGGATTTGTGGCTTGAGTTTACGCGCTTCCGCCAGCGCATTACGATGCACCGCCACCAAGACAAACCCATGTTTTTGATAAAATTTGAGCGCGTTCAAATTATCATTGGTCGTAATCAGCCATAAGCGCTTGCATTTGGCGTTTTGCGCCGCTTCTTTCACGGCTTCAATCAGCGCCGTTCCCACCCCCATCCCCGATTCCTGACTATTGAGTGTCATCATCTCGCACTCTGTACCTTCAATCCGATACGTCACTAATCCCGCAGGCGGCGCATCGTCGGGCGCGTTGTTAAGTTCAGCCGTAAAGCCGGGCAGCAGATGCCCATAATACGCTTGCCCCCGCGAGACAATTTTGGTCGATCCCCAATGGGCATCCATAAAATGCGCGACCCAATTGCGATCTTGTGTGTTCAGCGGGCGAATGTGGAAAAGGCGCGTTGTTTCGTCCATAAAAATGCGTCCCGGCAAATGGTTTTGTAAAATGAGATTTCTAACAGCGTAATTATATGTCGGGCGGGGATACACTGCTACTGAGTCATATTGAGGGCTTGACATGTGGAGCGTGTGGCTGCGGCTGCGGGGCGGATTGATGGCACTTTCAACGGCATCGGGGGGCATCCAAAAGACTTGGGCTATCCATCGCCTTCCACCACGACCTCGTTTGAACATTTCATGATGCCCTTGCAGGTGATTTTGGGTTCAACCTTCCTCACCTCCCGCGCTGTAGCCAAGCAGCTTATCGCGCAGGGTAGCGGCGGGTCTATCGTCACGCTTTCCGCCACCTTAAGCGTGATGACCGCGCCATTTATGGCCGGAATCAGCGCGACTTGCGCCGCGATTGAAGGATTAACGCGCTCTTTAGCAGGCGAATTTGGGCCAGCCGGAGTGCGCGTCAACTGTGTGCGCGGGAACGGTATGCCCGAAACCGGCACGATTCAAGAAACGGGCGCAGGCTACCAGAACCTCGGTTATGCCATTCCGATGGTGTTGCCGCCGCTGGGTCGCCCGATCACCGTTGCGGAAACCGCCGCCACCGCCGCATATTTGCTCTCGGATTCGTCCAGCGGGATGACCGGGCAAGTCGTCACTGTTTCAGCCGGGGCATTCGTCGGTTTGTGATAGGATCAACTGCGCCATCCTTCAAGTGAGGGGCTTGTAGTGGATACAAAAACAGGTCAGCCAGTCAGCTTTGCACATGATACCGTGCCAATCGCCAAAAGCTGACCGCTTTTATTTTAGACCGCCGTCACAAGGACGGGCTTGCCTTTGGTGATAATCACCGTGTGTTCCATCTGCACCGAGAGACTGCCATCCGTCGTGCGGAGCGTCCAGCCGTCGGGATCAGTATTCACATGACGAGCGCCCGTCGTCACGAAAGGCTCCAGCGTAAGCACCATGCCTTCTTTAAGGACATCGCGGTTGCGGCGGTTAAAATGATTCGGGACGGATGGCTTCTCGTGGATATGACGACCTACGCCGTGTCCGCCTAATTCTTCGATGGTGTTATACCCCTGCTTGCGGATATACGTTTCCACCGCTTTGCCGATTTGGTTCACAGAAACACCGGCACGGGCATTATCAATCGCAATTTGCAGCGCCATCTTCGCTGAATCCACCAAGCGCTGGATTTCTGGCGCGACAGGCGGCACGACGACGCTCATGCCTGCGTCTGCCCAATAACCCCCTTTTTCCGCCGACACATCCACATTCACCAGATCACCCGGTTTAATCACACGCGGACCGGGGATGCCGTGCGCGGCTTCATCATTAATGCTGATGCAGGTGTGACCGGGAAATTTATACGCCAGAATGGGAGCAGAACGCGCCCCATGTTGTTTTAGAAATTCCGCACCAATCGCGTCCAGTTCGGCGGTAGTCATACCCGCTTTCAGATGCTCAATCATGTGCTGAATCGTCAGCCCGACGATGCGCCCTACCGCCAGCAGCCCTTTAAAGTCATTTTCATTCTCGACGGTCATTCATTTACTCCAATGTAGGTTCATCGCTTAAATATATTACAGCGATGACGAAAGAAATAGATAAAGATACGAGAAAATCCTCATATCTGTCTAAACTGGTCGATGTAACATCAAGATCATGTCAATTATTGGAAGCAGGTCAACACTATGGCAGATATGAACGGCAGAATCGTGATGGTAACAGGTGCGACGGACGGCATAGGCAAGATCACCGCGCATGAATTGGCAAAAATGGGCGCGACGGTGATCGTCGTCGGGCGTAACCCGCAAAAAGGCGCTCAAGTCGTCTCGGAGATCAAAAGCGCGACTAGCAATCAAAACATCGAATTTATGCAAGCCGACTTATCCTTGATGCGCGATGTTCGCAAATTGGCGGACGACTTTAAAAGCAAATATGACCGTCTGCATGTCTTGGTCAATAATGCGGGTGCGGTCTTTAACAGCCGTCAAGACACCGCCGAAGACTATGAGATGACCTTTGCGCTCAATCATCTCAATTACTTTCTCTTGACCAACCTCCTGCTCGACACAATCAAAGCCTCCGGCACAGCGGAACGTAAAGCGCGGATTGTGAACGTATCTTCTGAGGCTCATCAGGTCGGCGGCCTGAATATTGACGATTTGCAAAGTAAAAAAGGTTACATCGGCATGATGGTCTATGGCAGGTCAAAGTTGATGAACGTGATGTTCACTTATGAACTGGCGCGGCGCTTAAAGGCCGAAAATGCCCCTGTGACTACCAACGTCCTGCATCCCGGTTTCGTTGCCAGCCGCTTCGGGCGCAACAACGGGATTGTGATGAACGCCATCCTGTCGATTATACAGCTTGGCGCGATTTCGCCGGAAAAAGGCGCACAGACCAGCATCTATCTGGCTTCCTCGCCCGAAGTGGAAAACGTCAGCGGCAAGTACTTCTCCGAAAGCAAAGCCAAAGCCACAACCGCCGCTTCGATGGATGAAGCCGCCCAAAAACGCCTTTGGGAAATGAGCGAGCAAATCGTTGGCTTGGGAGTCCCTACAACCGTCTAAAATCGTCAACTCTAAAGATTTTTAACCACCAAGACACGGCGGACACCAAGTATTTGAACTTAAATCCTCCGTGTTCTCTGCGTCTCTGCGGTTCAATATTCTCTGTTTTTTTCGTGAATTTACTTCTGTGGTTCAATAATTTTTCAATTTCTTTCACAAATCGATATTTTGCGGGTTCATTTTCGCACTTTTGTGGTTAAAGTAGTGTTTTTAAATTTCCACCGGGATAATCTATGCGCGATGTAGTGGTGATCGGCGGCGGCTTAAGCGGACTCGCCGCTGCTTATGAACTGGAAAAACGCGGCGTGAGCTATACACTGATCGAGGTCAAGCGGCGTTTGGGGGGGAGCATCGCCAGCACACGTTTGAATGGCTTCATGCTCGATTCGGGCGCGATGCTGAACACTATCCACGATTTCTCATCATTCACGACCTATCTAGGCGAACTCAATCTCAACGAGGGACTTTTCACCCAAGACAGCAAAATTGGCTTCCTTGATGGAACAAGTACGCTGATTGATGTGCTGGCAGCGAAAATCACCGCCCCAGTGATGTATCGCATGGCGGTAAGTACACTCGGACAAACAGACAGCGACACCTTCCTGATTTGTATGGAGAACGGCATGGTGCTGGATACGCGGGCGCTGATAATCGCCGCGCCTGCGCGTTATGCCGAGCGCATGTTCCAAACGCTGACACCAGAAATCAGCTACCGCCTGCTCGATTATCGTTATGACGAGATCGCCCATGTGTCGATGGGCTATCGCACGACGGAACTCCCACAAATACCCATTGAACCCCCAACCGATTACCCGATTACGTACATTAACTCGACCACCCAAATAGGCCGCGTTCCAGACGACACAACCTTGATTCAGGTTGGCGTGCGTTATGATTCCGGCGTTGGCCTCTCGCGTGATCTAGTAGGCGAGATTGCCGCGTTGTTCGGTTGGCCTTTGAGTCCCTTAGCGGAAAAAGTCGGGGCGTGGGCGGA
>Ga0163154_10004066_pt1 | contig 19565 bp, 12 predicted proteins | sample OliLakLV19MP9P1_FD_148649 | JGI IMG/M metagenome (GOLD analysis project Ga0163154, IMG submission 148649) | Freshwater microbial mat bacterial communities from Lake Vanda, McMurdo Dry Valleys, Antarctica - Oligotrophic Lake LV.19.MP9.P1 | ecosystem: Environmental > Aquatic > Freshwater > Lake >...
ACCGTTGAGCTTGCCTACATTTTGATAGTCATTGATGCCGACTATGAGCGCGTAAATGGTGGACATATTTTTGGTATAGTTAAATAATAGATAGCAATGCAAAGTTAAAAAAAGTTTCTACAAAAAGTTTCTCAGCTTACTATTTTATTTTTGCCCATTTGATAGTTTCCAACAATGCCAAATAAAACAATGCACCAATACCAATATAGCACCAATCCAATAAATTCAGTGGGCGCGTATTCAAATACAACTGCATAACAGGCACATACATAACAACAAGCAAGAACAACAACGACAAACCAAAACCAATAAATAGATACAGATTGCTGAATAAATAGCTTGTGAAAATGCTCCGTTTGGTACGGATAGACAACACGTTCACGTATTGGCAAACGACAATAGAAGCCATGGTCGCAGTCGCGGCAGTGTAAGCTTTGTCTTCCGCGCCTGCATGCAGTTGGTAAGATTGGTAAAAAACAGCAAATGAAATCAACCCTTTCAAGATACCCGCATACAAAATGGTGATAAAACTTTGAACGTTTAACATTTCGCCTTGCTTGCGTGGCGGCTCTTGCATGGTATTGTTTTCAGGTGCATCAAAAGAAATCATAATGAGGGGCAACATATTGCCTATCAAATCAATCAACAAGATATGGATAGGAATTACAACAAGCGGGTAGCCATAAAATGCCCCAAAGAAGCCAATCAAGACACACAACAACTCGGCTAAATTGGCTATCAGGTTCGCTAAAACCATCTTTTTCAGGTTATTGTAAATGGTGCGCCCTTCTTTGATAGCTTCCACTATAGTAAAAAAGCTATCATTCAACAAAACAATGCTGGAGGCTTCTTGTGCAACTTTGCTGCTGCTTTTGCCCATCGAAACACCGATATCGGCTTTCTTCAAACTCAAGACATCGTTCACGCCGTCACCTGTCACGGCTACAGTTTCGCCTGCTTCTTTTAACAAAGACACGATGCGCAGCTTTTCGGTAGGCGAAACCCTTGAAAAAATAATTGACGATTGGTTAAAATGCGTTTTCAGTTCGGCATCACTCATAGCTTTTAGGCTCTTTTCATTGATAACCTCCTTCACTTGTATGCCGACCAGCTCGCCTACCGCTTTGGCAGTAATTTCGTTGTCGCCTGTTATCATAAATACTTTCAAACCAGCCTTATACGCGGCTTGGATAGCATCCTTTGCCTCCTCGCGTGGCGGGTCTATCATAGTCGCAAAGCCTGCAAAAGTGATATGACTTTCCACTTCTTCTTGTGTTGTGGCAGGCAAGTTCAAATCTTTGTAACCAATAGCGATAATCCGTTTGGCTTGCGAAGCGAAATAAGTAGCTTCGTTTAAGAGCGTTTCTTTCTCATCAGGGTAAAAATCTCGTGGCTCGCCATGTGCTATTATTTTATCTGCTATTTCCAATAAAGACTCAATAGAGCCTTTGATACACGCTATTTGTTTGCCGTTATGTGTGCGCACTATGCTGACACGTTTGCGGAAAGAGTCAAAGGGGAATAATTGCAGTCTTGGGTAGGCAAGCTCGATGGCGGTTAAGTCATAGCCTGCTTTCATGGCAAGCGTACTGAAGGCACATTCGGTCGGGTCGCCTACAGCGTACCAATTCGGGTGAAATTTATCGGGCGCGTTTACCTTGCCTGTCGAAGCCAAAAAGCCTGTGAGGAAAAACACCTTCTCCTCGCCTAAGTTGTCTTTGTTTACAGCTTTTCCTGTGCTATCCAAAATCTCTCCTTTGGGTTCATAACCTGTCCCAACTATATTAAAATCTTTGCCATTGAAATGTGCATGGATAATGCTCATCTCGTTTTTGGTTATCGTGCCAGTTTTATCCGAAGCGATGACGGTAGCCGCACCTAATGCCTCCACTGCCGACATTTTTTTGACCACAGCTTTTTTCCTTGCCAGCCTTCCAACGCCCAACGCCAACGAAACAGATATTTGGGCAGGCAAGCCTTCTGGTACCATAGCCGCCGCGACACTTATAGCGAACAACAATGCGCCACGCAAGGACTCGTCACTTAACCACCTGCCCAAGAACAATAAAACTGCTAAGACTATAGTAACGTAGGTGATTTGCTTGGCTACTCCGTCTATCTCGCGTTGCAAAGGCGTTTTGGAGGCATCTATTTCATCAGAGCTTTTGGCAATCTTGCCTATTTGGGTATCCATACCTGTAGCAATAACCAGCCCTATCGCCTCGCCTTTAGCTACAGTCGTCCCCATAAAGGTACAGTTTGTCTGCTCACTCAAACCAACATTCTCCTTCTCTACTACATCTGTGTGGCTTTTTTCACAAGGCATTGACTCTCCAGTGAGGATAAAGTCGTTGGTTTGAAAGCTGGTTGAAGACAGCAGCCGTATATCGGCAGGTACGCCATCGCCTTCATTCAAATAAACGACATCGCCTACTACCAATTCATCAGACGGGACTTCAATTTTTACTCCTGCCCGAATGACAAGGCAACGTTGTATAATCAAATCTTTGAGCGAAGCTAAAATATGCTCACTTTTCCAATCCTGATAAAAGCCTATCATAGCATTAAACCCAACTACCAAAAGCAATATAATGGCATCTTGATAAGAACCTAAGATAAGTGCCAAAATAGCTGCACCTATCAAAAGCAACACCAGCATGTTGCTCAACTGTTCCAAAAACATCTTGAAAGCACTGCGTTTGTTGGTTGTTTGGATTTTGTTCGCGCCGTTTTTTTGTAGGCGTATAGCCGCTTCTTGCTCGGTGATGCCATTTTGGGCATCTGTGTTGTATTGTGTTAGAAGCGTTGGAAGCTCGTCTTGGTAATATTGCATGACAATCTAAAAAGAATTTATACAAATATAATTGCTTTATGCAAAACAATCAAGGTGAATATTAAAAAAAATGCCGTGTTTGATATGGACACCTCATAAATGCCTTGTTTAGCATAGACATCAAAGATGACAAATATGAATTTTGAGTTATTTTCTCCAACGTTTGAGTTATTTTCTCAAACGTTTGAGTTATTTTCTCAAACGTTTGAGTTATTTTCTCCAACGTTGGAGTTATTTTCTCCAACGTTGGAGTTATTTTCTCCAACGTTGGAGTTATTTTCTCCAACGTTTGAGTTATTTTCTCCAACGTTGGAGTTATTTTCTCCAATGTAGGGCTTTTTTTCTCCAATGCAGGGCTTTTTTTCTCAAATGTAGGGCTTTTTTTCTCAAATGCTGGGCTTTTTTTCTACAATGTTCAATAAAAATAATTTGGTACTCTGACAAATTTTGTGTTGAACCACATAGAAACATAGAGAACATAGCCCGAAACACTGTGTGCCATATCTTTCTATGTGGTTTATGCCTTGCCCCACTAAAATTGTCGGAGTACTAATAATTTTCGATCTCCATAGTTATAAGAACGGCTATTTATTTTTGATAATCGCTATCCATTCTTCTACACTTTTGGCATCTTCAATCTTAAAATCGCCGCTTCTGGTTCGGCGTAGGGAGGCAAGGTGCGCACCTGATTGCAAGGCTTGCCCCATATCATGCACGAGGCTTCGCATGTATGTGCCTTTGCTACACACTACTCGAAACGTTACAAAAGGCATGGCTATCTCCGTGATTTCGAATACTTTGATTTCCACTGCACGCGGTTCGCGTTCTACGATTAGCCCTCTGCGCGCTTGTTGATAAAGCGTTTTGCCGTCTATTTTGATAGCCGAAAACATAGGCGGGATTTGGGCAATCTTGCCTACGAAGGCTGTAGCCGCAAGGTGTATATTTTCAGCCGTAATATGTTCAGTTGGAAATACCGCGTCGACTACCGTTTCAGCATCATAAGAGGGCGTAGTTTCTCCTAATTTAAAAGTCCCTGTATATTCTTTTTCTTGTGCTTGTATGCTGTCTATTTGTTTGGTGAGTTTTCCCGAACAGATGATAAGCAGCCCTGTCGCGAGGGGGTCAAGCGTACCTGCATGCCCTACTTTCAGGCGTTGCCCAGCCGATTTAGAAATAGCATAACGCAGTTTGTTTACTACATCAAAAGAAGTCCATTGCATGGGTTTATCGACCAACAATGTTTCGCCTTGTATAAAATTTAGAGGGTTGTTCATGAGAGCATCAAGAATTGATAGGCGTTGGGAAACTGCGTTCCCCAAAAATATTCGCTATGGGTTGCTTCGGGTATGATAGTGAGTTTTAGATTTTTGCGTGAAAAGCCTTTCTTGCGCAAAATTTTCGTGGCTTCTTTACAATGCGCCACCATGTACTTGCTTTCGCGCGTACCTCCAACTATGTGTATGCGCGGTTGTGGCTGATGATGCGCCGTTTCGATGTGGAAAGTCCAGTCGGGTACGATCCAAAAGGCAGGCGAGAATGCGCCTATTTTTCCAAACACATGCGGGTGTGTTATTGCCCCCCAAAACGCCAAGATACCGCCCAATGAGCTTCCCCAAAGGCATGTATTTTCGCGTTCTGGCAAAGTCCGATAATGGCTATCCATGTGCGGTTTTAGGTTATGCGCTACAAAATCCAAATAAGCCTTTGCCTCGCCGCCGCCATGTTTAGGGTGCTGAATGGGTGTATATTCGGCAAGGCGATGCTCGCTTCCATTCTCTATACCGACTATGATAGCGTTTTGGTCATCAGGCAAGGTCGCCATATATTTATCTATTCCCCACTCGCCTGCAAAGGCAGTCGCATTGTCAAACAGGTTTTGCCCATCTTGCATATAAATAACAGGGTAGGCCCGCCCTGAATGTGCATAATCGGGAGGTAAGTAAAGCCATATCCGCCTCTTGCGTGGCAAAGGCTTCATATCAAAAACGGTATTCATCACCTGCACATGAGGCGAAACAGTAGATGTTTTCATATCTTGGGAATGTGCAAAAGTAACATTTAAAGCTGTAAAAAGACGTTTTTTAACAAAAGACTTCTTGTGAAAGTCCTTTTTCTCTCTCAAAATTGGAGAAACGGCGAGGTGTAAGGTCTTAAAAAACACTTTTGCAAGAAGTCCACGTTAAAAATCAAATTCAAATACATACCTACACGTTTTTTCGCTATTATTGCACTTTGAAAAACCTATTTCCATGAACCGTTTAATATTTTTTTTATTGCTTTTTTGGAGCTGTGCAAACTGTACCTATGCACAAAGAAGCGACTCAGCTACCATAAGGCAAATTTATGAAACTGCCCTCACACAACCAAAAGGCTATGAATGGCTTGAATATCTTTGCAAAAAAATAGGCGGCAGGCTCGCAGGCTCACCCGAAGCCGCCGCTGCAGTAGCGTTCACACGCCAAATTATGGACACATTGGGACTCGACCGCGTATATCTACAGGAGTTAAAAGTACCGCATTGGATACGGGGCAGGCAAGAAAAGGCTTTCGTTACCCATTCAAAACGCTACAGCGCGCTCCCTTTGCGTATTTGTGCATTGGGCAATGCAGTAGGCACAGGCGAAAAAGGCATAGAAGGACAAGTAATAGAAGTAAAAAAAATGGAAGAACTCGAAACACTCGGCAGAGAAAAGCTGGCAGGCAAGCTCGTCTTCTTCAATATGCCCATGGAAAACCACTATCCAAATCCATTTACCGCGTATGGTTTGGCAAGCGCAGGGCGCAGAGCAGGCGCGTCAGAAGCCGCAAAATACGGCGCGATAGGCGTGATAGTCCGCTCACTTACCACCAACATAGACGAGTTCCCACATACAGGAAGTTTGAGATATGCACTCAATATTCCAAAAATACCCGCCATTGCCCTTGCTACCATAGACGCGGAAGCCCTCAGCAATGCACTGAAAATAGAACCCGAAATGCAAATATATTTCGAAACGCATTGCCAAACACTCCCCGACACCACCTCTTACAATGTGATAGGGGAAATAAAAGGAAGCGAAAAACCTGAAGAAATCATCTCAGTAGGTGGACATCTCGACTCATGGGACTTAGGAGAAGGCGCACACGATGACGGGGCAGGCTGTGTGCAGTCTATAGAAGTTGCCCGATTGTTCAAACAATTAAATATCAAACCAAAACGCACTATCCGAATTGTCATGTTTATGAACGAGGAAAATGGTTTGCGCGGCGGTCAAAAATACGCAGAAGAAGCCGAAAGATTAAAAGAGAAACATATTCTCGCCCTCGAAACGGACGCAGGTGGATTTTCGCCGCGTAGCATTGGCATAGGCGACGAGGCTCAAAATGTAGATAAATTATTGAAATGGCAACCGCTCTTTGTGCCATATGCCATACAATTACAAAAAAACGGAGGCGGCGCTGATATTTCTACCCTACGCCCTTTGGGTACTATTTTAGTTGGATTGCAACCCGATAGCAACCGCTATTTTGATTTTCACCACACTTCAAAAGACAACTTCGAAGCCGTTAATATGCGTGAACTTCAACTCGGCGCGGCAAGCATTACAGCTTTCATTTATTTAGTAGCACAATACGGAATTTAATTAGACTTCTTGCGAAAGTGTTTCTAAAAATTTGGAGAAAGGAGCAGGTGATATGGTTTTCGTCGTTTTAGATTAAATATTGGTGCTCCGACAATTTTAGTGGAGCAGGGTATAAACCACATAGAAAGATATGGCACACGGTGTTTCGGGCTGTGTTCTATATGTTTCTATGTGGTTCAACACAAAATTTGTCAGAGTACCTAAATATTTAGCAACTTGCCTGCCCAAACCGAGAACTTAACAGCTCTGTCCAGTTATTCATTCATTCATTCACTCACTCATTCACCCATCCACTCTTTATGTCATCAAGTATCAACATCATAGGTGCGGGCTTAACAGGCTCTTTGTTAGCTATTTACCTTGCCAAGCGCGGATATACTGTAGAAGTGTATGAGAAGCGCGGCGACATGCGCCAAACAGTAGTCGAGGCGGGGCGGTCTATCAATCTTGCGCTTTCGAGTCGTGGAATAGGCGCGCTTGAGCAGGCAGGGATAGCAGAAGAAGTATTGCAATATGCCATCCCAATGCAAGGACGCATGTTGCATGCCATACAAGGCGCACTTACCTACGTGCCGTACGGCAAAGACGCAAGCGAACACATCAATTCTATTTCGCGCAGTGGATTAAATATTGCTTTGCTGAATTTGGCAGAGAGTTTTGCGAATGTGCATCTTCATTTTAGCCACACGCTTACAAAGGCGGATTTGGCGGAGGGCAAAAGCTACTTCCAAACAGCGCAAGGCGAAACAGTAGAAGCCGAAGCAGCCCATACTTTTGGAACAGATGGCGCAGGCTCTGTCATCAGGCAGGCGATGGAAATATTGCCTGAATTTCAACAAAGCACAGAATTTCTTGCACACGGCTACAAAGAACTGACCATTCCTGCCAATGCTTTAGGCGCGTTCCAGATGGAGCGCAACGCCTTGCATATATGGCCTCGTGGAACATACATGCTCATCGGATTGCCTAATCTTGACGGCAGTTTTACGTGTACTTTGTTCTTTCCTATGCATGGCGAAAACAGCTTTGACACCCTGAAAACGCCCGAACAGGTAAGCACATTCTTCAAACAAGTATTTCCTGATACGCTTGCCCTGATGCCTAATTTGGTGCATGACTTTCAACATAATCCTGTAGGTTTGTTGGGTACAGTGCGTTGTTTTCCTTGGCATTATGGCGACAAATTCTTGCTTTTAGGTGATGCGGCACATGCCATTGTTCCCTTTTATGGGCAAGGTATGAATGCGTCTTTCGAAGATTGTGTCGCGCTAATGGCTAACCTTGAAGAAGCAGAAGGCGACTGGGGAAAAACTTTTGAGGCATTCGACAAGGCACGCAAACCGGATACAGACGCAATAGCAAGTCTGGCAGTAGAGAATTTTTATGAAATGCGTGATGGCACAGCTCACCCTGCTTTCCTGCGTATGCGCCAACTAGAAAGTTTGTTGGAAGCCCAATATCCCGACTATCATTCCAAATATTCAATGGTTACTTTTCACCCCGAAATCCCTTATTCGATAGCCCAACAGCGTGGCAATGCCCAAAATGCGTACCTACTCGCTTTGTGCGAAAAGCATGAAGATGTGTTAGAAATCAATACTACTGATGTTTATCAAGCCTTAAAAAAATTGTAATTATGAAAATTGTTGTCTTGTTTACAACCTTCTTTTTGCTAACAAATATAGATGTTTTTGGGCAATATGTACCCAAAGAAAAACGCGAAACGCCTAAAGATAGTATTAAAAAAGCACCGCCTGTTGTACAGCCCAAAACGCCTCGCGAACCAACTGAGAAGAAGTTTATCGCTTATGCGATGGCTTTTCCTACCTTGCTACAAACAACTAACGGCATCACTATCAATGGTTTTAATGCATCTTTGAATGTCGGTTATCGTTTGCATGAAATGTTCAACGCAGGTGTTTCTACAAGTTATGGCTACCAAAACTACAACAATATCACGTTGGGTTCGAGTAGTGTGAATGGCTCAGTGCGGAGTACAGGCGTGGGTGCATTTGCTCAGTTTAACTTCAATCAAAGTTATTTTGCGTGGGCAGAGATGAACAATCTGCTCACAAAAGCGACTGACCGCACTGCACAAACAGTTTATAAAACGTGGTATGTACAGCCTTTATTTGGAGTGGGTTATCGCTTTGAGTTTGGAAGTGGCGACCAAGGTTTGGCTATAATGACGTTGTTCAATCCGCGTTATGGCGACCCTTATTCGCCTTATCGCTCTATCATTGTGTCACGCATTTTGTATTACATTCATTTTTAAGTGGTTAGCAATAGTATTTTAGCAAATTCAGTGGCTAAGAGAGGCGCGAGCGAAACGCCTTTCGAACCCAATCCGTTCAAAATGCCGAGTGTGGAGTGGGTTTCATGCAGTCCCATAACGGGTCTGCGTGAGCGTGTTGCGGGGCGTACGCCTGCCCCTTGCTCAATGACTTCAAAAGGGACTTTCAGCCATGCACGTAGCTGTATCAATAGTTCCTCCTTGCCTGCCTCGCTGGGTTCAGTGTCTGTGAATTGTTGTTGATACGTCGCGCCTACTTGATATACGCCCTTGCCTAGTGGCAGGAAGAAAACGCCTTGTTTTAAGATAGCAGGGCAAGTGTGTGGTTCTTGTAGGCGTATTTTTATCCATTCGCCTTTGTTGGGTGCGAAAGGCAAGTCAGCCCAATATGGGTTTTGCCTTGCCTGCAAACCCTCGCAAAAGATGATTTTTTTTGCCTCTATATCGTGGTAAGCAATGCTGTTTTGTTTTACTTGTAAAGCGTTGTACTCGAAGCGTGTTTCACGAAAAGCATTGTTTTTTGATAAATACGCGCTGAAAGTTTTTAACAACTCACCTACCTGCACATAGCCCGAAAAGCGCGTTTGCCAGCCTCCCAATGGGCTATCTATCCAATCGTTGTAAGTGTCTTTGGGTACATCTTGCACAAAGGTAGCCAAACTTTCGTTGGCAAGGCGGGCAGTATGTTGGTTCTGGGCTTCTATATTTGGGAATCGCCTATAGAATGGCATTGGATAAAAAAACTGTTTTTCCAACAACGTTTCCATGCTTTGATAAAAAGGCGCGAGGATACTAAAAATAGCCTCCGCTTCCCACGTAAGCGAAAGGTGCTTGCCTGTGATGGGGTTGCAAATGCCTGCCGCAATGACAGAAGATGTGTTCTCGGTAGGCAAGTCAATAACGATTACTTTTGCGCCTTGCTGTAGCAGAGCATGGGCAAGACAGGTGCCTGCAATGCCCTGCCCTATTATCAAAAAGTCTGTTTTCATGCTATGAATTTTAGTCCGCCCCCTTGTTCATTTTCTATCCATTCGAGGCGCGTGGTGTAAAAATATAAAAGTTGTGCTTTGTTGATGATGATGTTGCTTTCCTGTAGTTCAAAAAGCAGGTCGTCATCTTTTTGTATATCAAACCCCAAGAAAAACTGCCCACTGCAGCCACTTCCGCGCATGCCCAGCCTGAGTGCATAGGCAGGAGGTATTTGCTTTTGGGTGCGTATGGCTTGTATTTTTCCCCAAGCGGTTGGCGTTATATGCAAAGGAAGTTCTATCATGTTTTTTTATAAAATTGTTTGTGAAGACACAAACAAAAGCAATCGTTTGTGTGCCTATAAACAAGCCCGCAAAGTTAAAAACCTTTGGGGGGTTTCGGGCATAAATAGTTGAAAAAAAAAACAAAACGCAATACTTTGTAAAATATTCCTATATTTGCTTGTAAGTAGTAAGCAATAATCTTTAAACCCTTATATTTAATATGGTTCACCCTCATAGCTTGTTTAGCGAGTTTGACATTTATTTGTTTCAGGCAGGCAAGCACTTCAAACTTTATGAAAAATTAGGTGCGCATCTCGTGGAATTCGAGGGCAAAAAAGGCGTTTACTTCGCCGTTTGGGCGCCTAACGCCAATCAAGTAAGCGTGATTGGCAATTTTAATCATTGGCAAGACGGGCAACACAAACTTTATCCGCGCCTTGAGGGCTCGGGTATTTGGGAGGGCTTTATTGCTGATATTGGGCAGGGCGAAATTTACAAGTACAAAATTCACTCTAACCATCTTGGGCAAGTACTTGAAAAAGCAGACCCTTTTGCATTCTTTAGTGAAGTTGCTCCTGAAACCGCGTCTATAGTTTGGAACAATCAATATGCTTGGAAAGACAAGAAATGGGTTCAAAACCGCGCCGATAAAATGGGCTTGAGCAAGCCGTATTCGGTCTATGAAGTGCATATAGGTTCGTGGAAACGCCAAACAGCCGATGGTTATCGCTCCTTGCATTATACTGAGCTTGCCGAAGACCTTACGGCGTATGTGAAGGAGATGGGCTTTACGCATGTAGAGTTTATGCCTGTCATGGAACACCCATTTTTTGGTTCATGGGGCTATCAATCTACCGGCTATTTTGCGCCAAGTAGCCGCTACGGCACGCCACAGGAATTTATGCAACTGGTAGATACAATGCACGAGAACGGCATTGGGGTTATCTTGGATTGGGTGCCTTCGCACTTTCCTACAGATGCGTTTAGTCTTTCCACCTTTGATGGCACAGCTTTGTATGAGCATGACAACATGGAAGAGGGCTTTCACCCCGATTGGAAAAGCTTTATTTTCAATTATGGACGCAATGAAGTTCGCTCTTTCCTTATCAGCAGTGCTATGTATTGGTGCGACTTGTACCATGCTGATGCGTTGCGGGTTGATGCAGTCGCCTCGATGCTTTATCGTGATTATTCACGCAAAGAAGGCGAGTGGCGACCAAACATTTATGGTGGGCGCGAGAACTTAGAAGCGATTTCTTTCCTACGCGAAATGAACGAGGCAATATATACTAACTTTGAAGGTATCCAAACTATAGCAGAAGAGTCGACTGCCTTTTCGGGTGTGTCGCGCCCTGTCTATCTTGGTGGCTTGGGCTTTGGTATGAAGTGGATGATGGGCTGGATGAACGACACGCTGAAGTATTTTAAAGAAAACCCGCTTTTCCGCCGTTATCACCATGGAACGCTTTCGTTCAGCCTTGTGTATGCTTTTTCTGAAAACTTTATGCTTCCCCTTTCGCATGATGAAGTAGTGCATGGCAAAGGACCGCTTATAGACCGCATGCCAGGCGATGATTGGCAGCGTTTTGCTAACTTAAGGGTTATGTACGGCTATATGTTTACACACCCTGGCACCAAGTTGTTGTTCATGGGAAGTGAATTTGGGCAAACCAGCGAGTGGCAACACGACCATCAATTGGATTGGAAATCACTCGAAAAAGCACCTAACAAGGGCGTTTCGAACTATGTCAAGGCATTGAATAAACTTTATACAACCGAACCTGCCTTGTACGAAAAAGGCTTTGATGCTACAGGTTTTGAGTGGATAGAACACAATGACTATCAAAATTCAGTACTTACCTACCTCCGCAAAGGACACAAAGAAGACGAGGTAATTGTAGTGGCTTGCAATCTTACACCTATGCCCCGCGATAACTACCGATTTGGTGTGCCTGATGTAGAGGAACTGGTTGAATTATTGAACAGCGACTCAGACCCTTTTTGGGGTAGCAGTTACAAAACACAACAAACGCTCCAGACTGAAGCAGTCGCAACGCATGGGCGGACACATTCCGTTTTGGCTACCTTGCCTCCCCTTTCTACTGTGATTTGGAAAGGCAAAATCAAAATGAAAAAAAAAACTGAAACAGAAGAAGCACCTAAAGCAGTTGCCGAAACTAAAGAGGTTAAAATTAAAGAAACTAAACCTAAAGCAAAGAAAACAAAATAAAAAAAGTTCAATCATTGAAAGGCAAATTTTAATGCTCAATGAGGTAGGGTTTGAAACCTATCTTATTGAGCATTAAAATTACGAAAATTTGAAGTTAAATCTCAGACGCTTGCGTGTCTGTTTTGTCTTTCCTGCGTGTTCCGCTGTAGAGTTCGTAGCGCATGAATCGACATTCTAAAGCACCATTAAAAAGTTTTATTTTGGGTTTTGGATTGAGGTGAATATATTTGGCGGCTTCAAAGTTAGAAGTGATTACCCAAGCGTCGTATCCAGCCCAATTTTTTTTGAGGGTGTCGCCTATGGATTTGTAAACCGCATTTATATCTTCATCTTTGTTCATGCGTTCTCCGTAAGGTGGATTCATGATGAGGATGCCTGTTCCGTCAGGGGCAGGCAAGTCTTCAAATGCGTAATTTTCTATGTTGATACTGCCTTTAAGGTTCGCTTCATTGAGGTTAATGATAGCTTTTCGAGCCACATTTTTTGATATGTCTGAACCCATGATGAGGGGCGCGTTGTCGTTTACTTTGTCCATCGCTTGTTCATAAATGCTGTTCCACAAATCTTGGTCAAAATTCTTCCAGTTTTCAAATCCGAAATAGGTTCTGTAGCTTCCTGCGGGTATATTTTTGGCAATAAGAGCCGCCTCAATCAAGAGCGTACCTGAGCCACACATGGGATCTATGAAGTTGCATTTTTTGTCCCAGCCTGTGAGCAATACCATACCTGCAGCTAATACTTCGTTGATAGGCGCGAGGTTGATTTTATCGCGGTAGTTTCTTTTGTGCAAAGATTCGCAAGAGCTATCCAATGAAACAATGCAGTTTTCCCTACCAATAAATAAGTTGATACGCAAAGTGGGCTTATCCATTTCTACTGATGGGCGTTCACCACATAGCTCTCTGAACCTATCTACGATAGCATCTTTGGTTTTTTGTTCTAAGAATTGAGAGTGTGTAAAAAGGTTGGAGTTTAGGGAGCAGTTGATGGCTAATGTGTCCTCTACGTCCATGTACATTTCCCATTTTATGGCTTTGATTTTATCATACAAGTCTTGCTCGTCTGTAACTTCAAAGGAGTGAATAGGTACTAAAATACGCAATGCGGTGCGCAAACAGAGGTTGGCTTTGTACATGAAAGCCAAATCGCCTGTAAATCCAACGGCACGATTGTGTTTTTCTATAGATGTCGCGCCTAAGTCCTCAAGTTCTTTCACCAAAACATCTTCCAGACCAAACATAGTTTGAGCTATCATTTCAAAATTTGTATCCAACATAAAAATATTTTTTTGCAAAGATACGAACTTTTTGGCAATACACTTTCCTAAAAAATCGTTATCTTTGCAACTTAAAAAATCCATTGGAAGCACTCGGTCCGAATATTACGCCTGTAGAAACCGCTGTCCCTATTCCACGCAAGCCACGAAAAGGCAAGTGGCGCAGGCGTATAGGGCGTTCTCTGGGTGTTTTGATAGGCATTCCCTTGTTTTTGGTGTTTTTACTACAATTTTCGTATCCGCAAACATTTGTAGCAAGTTATGCTTTAGATTGGCTCTCAGCCAAGCTTGACTTCAAAGTGCAGGCAAGGCGCTTACACCTTAATTTAATCTATGGACAACTCACACTTGATGATGTACAGATCATAGACAGGCAAGGCAAAACAATGATAGCCGTTGAACAACTAAAAGTGGATTTTGACTATCGCACAGCATTCAATAAAGGCGACATTTTATTGAAAGAGGTGTTGCTAAAACGCGGTGCTATCAATCTCATTGTGGATAAAAAAACACAAATCTTGAACATAACCGAGTTCATAGAACGGATTGGAAAACTAACTGAGCGCAAAGAGCCACGCAAAGATACTACGCCTTCTATTTTTGCTATAAAAAAAGCACGCTTGGAAGATGTTTTTTTTAGTTACCACGACAACAAGAAGCCGTATTCAACAGATGAAGGAATGGATTATAGCCATTTTGGGCTTGACCATATCCATGTTACCTTAAACAATTTTCGGTCTGTCGCAGATACGATGGAGATGCAACTGAAAGGCTTGCGTGCTACAGAGCATAAAACGCAGTTGGAAATAAAGGACTTTACAACACGATACCGCCTGACACGCAAGACCATGGATTTTGGCAATCTGCACCTCGCTTTTGGCAATTCTGTTTTGCGCAAAAACTTAACTATGCGTTTCGTCTCTCAAGGAGATTTGAGCGATTTTGTAGAAAAGGTAACGATTGTAGCCGATTTGGATAGCACTGTGTTGGATACACGCGACTTGACTATATTTGCGCCTACACTCAAAAAATACAAAGATGTTTGGCAAATAAAAGGGCTTTTTGAAGGTGCGATAAACCACTTTTCATTGAAAAACTTGCATCTAGGTTGGGGAAAAGGTTCAACATGGCAAGGCAATGCATCTTTGCGCGGCTTGCCTGCGATAGACAGCACATACATGAATCTTGACTTTCAAGAGGCGAAATTGGTTTCGCGCGATTTGTTGCAATACGTGAACCAACAAGATGCGAACGATATTTTAGAAAAATTGGGCGAAGTAGCTATCTTTAAAGGGCTATACAAAGGTTATGTCAGCGACTTTGAGGCAGGTGGTAGTTTTCAAACAGCTCTTGGTGAATTTGAAACACAAATGCGCCTCGCGATAGGTGATGGCAAACGCGCCCCTTACTACAAAGTCAAACTTACTACGCCTGACCTTCAAATAGGGAAGTTGTTGGGTTTAGAGGATTTGAAGAATGTGTCTATAGATGGTGAAGTAGAAGGCACAGGATTCACACAAGAAACCGCCCATCTGAAATTGGATACCAAAATAAAATTTGCAGATTTTAATGATTATCGTTATCAAGATATTGAGATAAAAGGCAATATCGGGCGTCAACTTTTTGAAGGTATTTGTATCTCAAAAGACCCCAATTTTGATTTTGATTTGAATGGCACCATCGATTTTAATCCTGCACGCAAGGAAAAAGGATTTCCGCCTGGGCGTTTTTTATTAAAATCGGACGTTCGCAATATTGATTTACAAGCATTGAATTTCTTGCCTACCAAAACCACGCTGAAAGGCAATATGGAAATGGATTTGTATGGTTTGCATATTGATAGTTTATCGGGTTCGGCTTCGCTCAAAAACATAGATTTAGAATATTTGGGTGAGAAGCTACACACTGCCTATTTTGACTTGCTGACCAGTAAGAACCCAGATGGCGAAAGATTGTTCGTCATCAATGCTGATTATATAAACTTGGATATAGCTGGCAAATTTTACCTGTCTGATGTAATGCATGACTTGCCTACCCTCGCGCAGGAGTATTGGCTAAGTTTGCAAAATAAAAAATCAAAAATAGAAGCGTATTATAAGAAAAAAGAAAAACTTGCAAGGCGTGATTACAATCTTGAATTTAATGTAATCCTGAATGATATAAACCCGCTCCTTGCTTTTTTTGATAATAAGCTCGTTATTGCCAAAAATTCGTCCATACAAGGCGAATTTATACAACAACGCACCTCGCGTCTAAATCTTTCTACTACAAGCCCTATTGACTCTGTTTTTTATGGTAAAAACAAAATATATGGCTTAAATGTGGATCTTACTTCTTCCAAATTAGCCCAAAACAGCGAAGTCCTTGCGAATCTTATTCTTACAAGTACGAGCCAACACTTGGGCACAATGGATTTTGACAGTACGTCTATTGATGCGACTTGGGATAAACGCGGTATTGAATTTGAAACCAAAATACACCAAACAGACAGTCCAAATCGTGCTAAATTGTTTGGCATGTTGCACTTACAAGACGATACAACGATTATCAATTTTAATAATCCAAGCAATTTGCAGTTCTACAATGACCATTGGAATTTTGACAAAGACAATGAGATTAATATGAATCCATTGGGTGTGGTTTTTGACCGTTTTATATTGAGCAATAAACGCACGGTTAATTCACAAATAGGCATACAAGGCACTATAAGCGATTCTATACACACACCGCTTGAAATAACACTCAAACAAATAGATTTGGGTAGTTTTGCGCAAGTATTCAAAACAGACATCAATGGCTCATTGAACGGCAATTTTACAATAGCAAACTTGTTCCACAAACCCGATATACAAGGCGAACTCGCAGTGGAAAATCTAATGTATAAACAAATGCTTATCGGTGATGTCGATGGCAAAATAAAATGGATAGATGACCGCGAAAGATTGGCGATTGACCTCACAGGATTCCGCAAAAACAGGTATATATTGAGCCTCATGGGTAGTTATTACCCCAATAAACCCGACAAAGCCCTCGACCTTGAGATGAAATTTAACCGCACTGACCTTGAGATTTTTGAGCCTTTTGCTGACGAATTTGTCTCCAAAGTAGGCGGCAATGCGTTGGGCAAAATCCTTATCAAAGGACGCTTAGATGCGCCCGAAGTAAGCGGAAAAGTACATATCGCCAATGGAAGATTTAAGTTCAATATGCTCAACACAGACTATGATATAGATGGCGATATCGTATTGAAACAAAATGAAATAATAACACAAGACATGGTCTTGTATGATGAATTTAGCAATAATGCCACGCTCCAAGCTTCCTTACACCACACTAATTTTCAAAATTTTTATGTGCAGACAGATGCCCGTTTGTATAATTTTCAAGTCTTGAATACAGTAGCAACGCCCAATAGCTTGTATTATGGAACAGCGATAGCTTCCGGAAAGGCTTCTATTCGTGGTTTTCTAAACAATTTAACGCTTGTCGTAGAAGCCAAAACGCAAAAAGGAACAAAACTATTTTTGCCCTTAGATGGCTATCAAGAAGTGGGTGCGAAGGATTATATCCGTTTTGTAACAGTTAACAAAAAAGACAGTGCCGCAACACGTAAAATAAATTTGGGGGGAATGAAATTGAAATTTAACCTCGACATAAACCCCAACGCAGAGTTCGAAATTATCATTGACTCGCGTACAGGAGATATGATTACGGCAAAAGGAAGAGGCAACATAGAAATGGATATAGACACAAAAGGCGATTTTAATATCCATGGAAAATACACCATACAACAAGGAAAATACAATTTTACGTTCGCCAACTTTGTGAATAAAGGGTTTAACATAGACCCAAATAGCAGTATTCAATTCAATGGCGACATGTACTCGAGCCAGCTCGATGTGCGTGCCGTTTACGACAGGCACATCCCGCTTCGCCCATTGATAGATATAGAAAAAGTAACAGACCCAACCAACCCCGAATACAAACGCCCTTATAGCGTAAAAGCTATCTTGGATATGAAAGGCAGTTTATTCAACCCAGAAATAAAATTGGGGCTTGACCTCACAGAAGCAAAACGTACACAAAATCTCAACCTAAAAACAGCCCTCTTGCAACTCGAAAGCCTGATAATAAATGATGAACAAGAACGCAATAAACAAGTGTTTAGCCTCTTGATTTTGGGACAATTATCACAAGCCAATTCCTTTAACGTTACAGGACAAGCAGCAAGCAGTAGCTTGAGCGAAATGATATCAAACCAATTTAGCAACTGGATTTCTCAAGTAGATGAAAATTTAGACCTTAGTTTCAATGTAAGTGATGTGGCAAATCCCGGCTCCTATCAATTACGCATGTCATACAATTTCTTAGATGGCAGGTTGCGCATTACACGCGAGGGCGGTTTTACAAATTCCCAAAACCAAGCCGATGTTTCCAATATTGTAGGCGATTGGACTTTAGAATATCTCTTGTCAAGCAATGGACGCTACAGGCTAAAAACCTACAGACGCAACAACACAGCCGTGGCAGGCAATACAAGCACGAACCTGAACGCCGCCAATGCCGCAAGTGTCGGATTTAGTTTCATGCACACAGCAGGCTTCAATCGCTTGATAGAATTGATAGCACCCAAACGCAATCGCACAAATGCAGAAACAGGTACAGGCGGAATTAGAACAGACAATGACGCTGATATCGTCATTTTCAATGATAAAAAAGATGAACCAACTATCACATTCTTAAAAACTAAAGGCGAGAATGCAGAAATCGAAGAGGAGAAATTATTCCCTTTAAAAAGACGCACAGACACATTGAAAATAATTCATACACCCACCGTTAATCCAAAAACCACAGAGAAAATTAAAACCCCCGATATAGAGCCTACTGAAGAACCGATTGTTGAGAAAAATAAAAATACAAAAGTACTCGAAACAGGTTATGTAGTGTATAACAAAGAAATAACAGGAGATTTCCCTTTACCACACCGATTTAATAAAGGTGTTCTTCTGACCAATAACAAAGAAATACCAAAAGAAAATACAATAGTAATAAAAAAGAACGCCAATACATTCCCGTTGCCACATAGGTTTGGCAGATAATAATCAAGCACTTATGTAAAAGTGCAATGACAACAACTTTTGCCTTTTCAGGTTTTCTAAAAATACTGTTGAGTGTACCCATCTGGTCGTAGCGTCCATCTGGTCGTAGCGTCCTCGCCCAATCTGGTCGTAGCGTCCTCGCTACGACCTACCCATCTGGTCGTAGCGTCCTCGCTACGACCTATCAAATGGCAAGTGTCCACTTGCGTTTTGCGAAAAAAAAACAATGCCATTGCTGATATTTAGAAAAGTGCAGGCGAGGTTATATTTCACACGCATTTCCCTACTGCACTTTTCGACACCAACAACAGTTCGCTTTTGTACGTGGTTGTTGGTTTCGAAAAATTGGGTAGCGAAGTGTAGCCAAAGAACAAAATTACACCCAATTTTTCTAAACACCAACAACGGCAGAAAACTTGGAGTAGTGGAGGACTACTTTAAACGGCATAAGAGTCCTTTTATTTTATATCTCTCTATTGTGACAATTTCTTTAACATAAAAATTTATTATTTCTTTATTTTCTTTATTTTTGCGAGAATGATATAAGTTCATTTCTACTGTTAAAGTATGCTTGTCGAAGCTTTGTACAAATATTTCTTTTATTCTTATATAAAATCCATTATACTCTTCAAGACTGATAAGGCTTTGTTCCCTTATAACGCCTTGATCAGGGTATATTTTCCAATGCTCTGCAAATTTTACATAATGGTTATTTATTTTTATTTCTATCGTATCTTTTTTATACAAAAGGCTTCTTATTGTATATTTTTCAGGTAATTTGTCATTAGGGGAACTCTTAAAATCAATCCTAATTTCATTTTTAACCAATCTTTTGAGCGATGGTGTAAATGAAATATATTTTATATCCCAACTACCTTGTGAATAAACTTGAGTTGATATAAAATAAATAAGTAAAAACAATAATTTATTTTTACACATGTTTTTTAATTTTAAA